>SDBS01000176.1_pt1 | contig 54568 bp, 90 predicted proteins | sample 2277091 | NCBI WGS metagenome assembly SDBS01 (sample SAMN10404972, study PRJNA504765) | marine sediment metagenome | isolation source: marine sediment core GS10_PC15, 163 cmbsf | place: Arctic Ocean: Southern Knipovich Ridge | collected 2010 | reverse complement strand
GTGTTGAATCGCAGAAACGAGCTTCTTGAGCAAGTCTACGATATTATAGGCGTGATGCCACATGCCCGGCGTGGGCGGATCGCTCAGTTCGAGATCATATTGGGGAATCAGACATAGGGGGAATAGGATGGCTATTGCAGAAACAATCCAAGAGACAGTCGTCGATGAGGCTGAGGAAATACTTAGTATTAACGAAACGACGCCAAGCTATAACCAGATGTTGAAAAGTGCGATAAACAAGGAACTGGAACAATACGAACATAGGCTCGAAGACAACGTACACAAAGCTGTTGTGGCTTTGATTCGGGATGACAGGGAGATGCCTGACGATCCTGTGGTTATGTCATTTGTCGAAAGGATATTAAAAGACGCGCTAGAGACATTGCTTGCAGCGCAACACAGCCATTTCAAGAGTATCATCAAGAAGCTATTGGCGATTGGAATCTGACATAATGTTTAAGATGCGATGGCGAGATAAAGAATTTGAGAAAAAGACGCTGAATCCAGAGATAGTGAAGCGGCTGGACGCTTCGGGGCTGCTGGTGAAGGGCGAAATACAGGAAGCAATCACAGCTATAGGCTTGATTGATGAAGGAACGTATAGGGCTACTATCACCTTTGAAACAGATACCAAAGCACTCAAGGTGAAGATAGGCTCTCCGTTGGGAGACATTAACAACCCGCGAGAGAATCCGCCGTATCCTTTGTATCTGGAGTTTGGGACACGGAATATGCCACCATTTTTCCCAATGCGAAGAGGGTTGATCGACAGCCAGAGCCGCTTGCAAGTAATCTGGAGATGAGATGTTTGATTTGTTCGGTGCGTTAGCCACAGCAGTCAGGAACAAATTCTTGGGCAACCCAGCTCTGCTGGCCGCTCTTGGTGGGAGTACGGGGAAACACGCCAGGCGCATGTATTTCAAGAAAGCGCCTGAAGACGAGGGGGATTTTGAACAGTTCCCATACGTTGTCTATTTCATCACTGTGGCGACGCGGGAAGATACGCTCTCGGAACGCGGAAAAGTTCTCAATGTCCAGTTCAATATCTACGATTCGGACGAAGACAGTCCTGATGATGATCGCACGATCAATGACATCTACCTAAAGCTGAGAGCTGCGTATAATGAACAGCCCTTGACGGTTACGGGATACGATCACATCTATATGATCGAGATGACCGCAATCCCGATTCCAACGACGGACGACACAGAACAAATAACGGTTAATTTCGAGGTGATGTTGCAGGAGAGCAGTTCCAGTTCAAGCTCTTCTTCCTCGTCATCCTCAAGCTCATCATCGAGCAGTTCAGGATAGTGGGGGAATAAAGGAAAGACAGCATGACTGCTAAGGCAGGATTCGGTGGCGTCGTTACGATCTCCGGATTGACCGTGGGCGTCAAGACGTGGCTGTTTAACACAGTTGCTGATGCGCTGGAAACGACAGAGCTTGCCGACAATCAGGACAGAGATTTCATTGCGGGATTGAAAACCTTTACCGGCTCATTCGAGGGGAATTGGGATGCCGCGAATACTTTAGCCGTTGGAGATCTAGGCGTTGCCACGTTCCAGGTGGGAGCGAGCGGAGCGTTGACGTATAGCGCGACGGTGTTGATTACTTCGGTAGATAACGAAAACGCTTTTGACGGCGTTGTCTCCGCTCCCGTAGCGTTTCAGGGAATCGGAGCGCAACCCGTGTTCAATAGCTCAAGCAGTTCAGGATAATTAACGTTCAGGGGGAATGTCAGGAATAGCCAATGGTCGCACGCGCAGGATTTGGCGGAATAGTTACGGCCGCGGGATTAACGGTGGGCGTCAAGACATGGATAATGAACACGGTCGCTGACGCATTAGAGACGACAACTCTGGCAGATAACCAGAACAGGACATTTATTGCAGGATTAAAGACCTTTACAGGATCGTTTGAGGGCAACTGGGATGTTGCTAACACAATGGCAGTTGGTGATATAGTAGATGCTACATTCCAGTTCGGCTCAAACACGGACTCTCAATCGGCGTCGATATTGATTACGGGTGTTGACACAGAGAACGCCTTTGATGGCGTTGTATCGGCTGGCGTGACGTTCCAGGGTACTGGGGCGCAACCAGCATAACTTAACAGGGGGAACTCACTCATGGGATCAGATAGTGTAGCACTCGCAAACGGACAGGAGCCTACTACCATGTTAGCGTCAGATGGCAAGGAATATACGCTGGCTCCGCTTTTGATGGAACAGCTTGGCGAAGTAGAGCAGTTTGCAAAAAAAGAACATAGAGCGGAAGTGAAAGAGTTGATTGCCGATCTAGGTGATCTCCTTAGCGCAGAAGAGAAAGCTACGTGGCTACAACAGCTTAGACAAGAGACAGTGGGCACACCTAGCGAGGAAAAGCTAAACGACGGGGCCTGGACATGGATGATATGCGTCACGTCGCCAAAAGTTGTGGCATTTGCTGTTTTGCTTCGGTTACGCAAAGGGCATCCAGAGCTTGAAGAGGAAGAAGCGAAGGACCTTATCACCGCAGAAGCCATCGCTAAGATGGAAGGAACTATGAACGAGCTAATCGGTCTTGACGCTTATAGTAGCGGAATAGTGGGGGATGACGCTAAGGGCGGTGAGGAAGACCAGGGGGAAGCTCCGAGCGGATGAACTGGATGCTGTGGTATAACGTGATCATGCGTTATTATCCAGGCGAGAATCTCCAGACCATCCCGAAGATGACCATCTGGCAGTTCGTCCAGACCATCAAGAACATCGGGTGGCTGGAGAAGCAAGGGCAGGAGCAGCAACGCATAGCCTCATCCGCTGACCAAATAATGGGCCAGAAATCTGGTGAAGTCCCGAAGATAGCAGACATCAGGGCTTTAGCGCAACAGATCAATCCCGATCTGGTAATCCTAAAGGAATAGATCATGCCAAAAATAGCGGACGCATGGGTAGAGGTTGTAGCCAGGACGGGCAAGTATAAAGCAGACATCACCAATGCCAAACGGATTACAGCGGACTTTGGCAGGAGTGCCACGAAGTCCCTCAAGCGAGTTACTATAGGGCTGACACTTGTAGCTGCCGCCGCCGCTGCCGTCGCCGTTGCTATCGGGATCAAACTTGCAAAGGCAATGGTCAGGATGGGGGCAGCTGTTGTCAAGACAGCGATCAGATTTGACAAGCTCAAGATTGGAATGATCGCTATTACTGGCAGTGCTAAAGAAGCGGAACGCCAGATAGAACGGTTGCGGGTTCTTTCTCTAAAGCCAGGGTTGGGTTTTGAACAGGCTTTGCAGGGTTCGATAAGTTTGCAAGCGGCGGGGATAGAAGCGGCTGTGGCGGAGCGCAGTTTGGCTGCCTTCGGAAACGCTCTGGCGGTTATCGGGAAGGGTGCGCCGGAACTAAGCCGCGTGAATTTGCAGTTATCGCAGATAGCGGCAAAAACCAGCGGGTTCGGGGCCGACTTGAGAGTATTGAGAGAAGCGATTCCAGCTATTGGGCCTGCGCTTCAACGAGCATTCAACAACAAGCCAGTCGAAGACATAACCATCTCAGGAATAGAACTTATAAAGGTGTTGACAGCAGAGCTTGAAAAGTTGGGACAAGCTGGCGATAGCGTCGGGAATAATATCAATAATCTCAAGACTAGTTTCACGATACTTAAGAAGACAATCGGTGATGTTTTCCTTAGTATCACATCGGATACTGCGAAGACTCTGACAAAAATTATAGATGACATAACCTTGATAATACCTGTCTGGCAGTCGGTTCAAGATGACATCGCTGTTGTGTTCCAAGAGATCCTTAAACTTACTTTGACAGCGACAGGCGAAATAATGAAAGGTATGTTTAGGATAATTTCTGCCGCAGCTCCGCTTATTTTCAAGCCATTGACTAATTCTGCAAAGAAGTTTTTCAGAGATTTTGCCGCTGGATTTAGTGTCTCAGTCAACGAGGTCATGCGTTTCGCCAGGGTTATCACACAGAAACAATACGAGACTTTTTTGGTTGAATTGGTGAATGCCAACCAAGAGGCAAACAATAAATCTGCTGAGAATTTCAAGAAAGAATACGAGGCGGCCATCAAATCCGCGGTGGATGTTTCGATTAAGGAATTGCCGCGCATAGGGAAAGTTTTTGGTGAGACATTAACCCAAATATCCACACTTATAGCGGGGATAGCGGAAAAAATTCCCACAAAGATAGCAGAGTCAGGGAAGAAGACTAAGAAAGCCTTTCTGAAAGCATTTGAATTGACTGACAAGGAGAAAAAAGCATTGTTTCCCGGCTTGACGCAAGAGGATCCAAACAAGCAATTTGAACAACAAAGGAAAGCAGCCAAACGGATCGCTGATTTCAACAAAGAACAGAGTGATATAGTATCGAAAAGACAGAAAGCCAATCTTGCCAAGTTTAGAGAATTTCTGCGAAGTCAGGAAAAAGCACAGGGAAAAATGAGGCAAAAATTTGAGGAGATAACCCGTGGTATGCGTTTTGCATTCTCGGATTTCATAGCCGAATCCATTTCGGATATTAACAACATCGCTGACGCCTGGGCGTCTTTTGTTCAGAACATGAAACAGGAATTTATCCGCGCGGCTGCTGACATGATTGCGAATAAAGCGTTCCGCTCGATCATCGACGTCCTAAGCAAGGTGCAAACTGGTGGCGGGGGCGGTGCGCCAAACGTGAGCGCGGGCATCAAGCAAGGCGTGGGGACAGCGTTGGGGGCGTTCTTCGGCAACCTAGTTGTACCCGGCGTGGGAGCGGTAATCGGTGGAGCTGTTGGCGGTGGAATCGGCGCTAATCTAGCCCCAGCATCTCCGAATATGACCAACAACTTCTTTCAAACAGACTTTGCGAATCTGGATCAGACGCGCATCCAAAAAACGGTATCGCAGAAAATACTTCCATCACTTGAAGAAGAGCGAACGGATGGCCGATGAACTTAAACACATTCAGGAACAACATAACGAAGCCTGGGGTAGACTTACGATACAAGTTTACCTATGAAGGGACGGACTATACCGACCTCGTTCTTGACCTGCCCACCATCACTCGCAACATCAACTTAGCCGCCGGCAAAGCTACTATAGTTGTCAACAACTCGAGCGGCTTTTGGAACTTCCTGCATAAGACAAACGACGCTCTGGGCGGCACAGCGCAGATCCAGGTGTTTATCGCAGGTGACGAATCGAATGTGTTGACAATACTCAAGGGAAAAGTGCAACGCCCCAAGTGGATAGGAGCTAAGATCCGCCTGGTGATCCGTGATCATTCCGGTGACTGGCTCAATATCAAGCTGGGGAGTAATGAACAACCACTTAATTATTTTTCCATAGACTGGTTCCCCGATTCCATTGTGTGGGATATACTGACAGATCCAGATCTTGCTGGATTAGATCCAACATCAGATCCGACGAACACGGATATAGACTATACTTCGTTCGCAGCGTGGCGGGACCAGCATACCAGGGCGAACTTATACGAGATCGATGCCAGGCCAACAGGACACACGATCAGCACTCTTTTCATGAAGATATGTCAGGCAAGCCATTCGTTTATCTGGGTGAACAATGATGGCAAGGTGGCATTTGCTCCACCATTCCAGCAGGGTTTCTCGTATGATGAAGGGAACGCCCTGGTTGATCTTACGATGAATGAAGACAGAATAATCAATAAAGTCAGAGGTCTCCGTGCATTCAATCCCAGTACAGGGAAATGGACAGAGACAAGACCTTTTTCCAGTGACGCGACAAGCATAGCTCGATTCGGAACGTTCCCAAAGGTGATAGAGGATCGGGTCGTCTGGCATGAGACTAATGCAAGTGCAGACGAAGACAGGGACGAGACGCTGACGGACTATGCCTTTCCTTTACGGTTCTTTGACATCATGGCTGGGCCGCCTGCTATCATGGAGGATCTCTGTAATGTTTTGACGGTCAACGATGACTTGCTCCAAGTGACCAACGCAGCCCCACGGATCGAGGAAATCACTTACGATCTCGATAGTTGGATAGTGACCATGAAGGCGAGGTGGCCCTGGTAATGGCGGATAAGATGCAACTTGCTGTTGGCGGGACTACTATCACATTCACGCCCCTTGAGCAACCAGCGTTCAATCAGTCCGACAATCGTATCAAGGGGCACTTTCAAGCGCGAAACGGGGAACGACAATACTGGCAGACCGGAAGCGCTCACAAAGTAGATCTGAAATTGAACAACATATCGAAGGCGGCCGCGGATCAGTTGAATACTTGGTGGCGTAGTCTCACGATCTTAACCTACACGCCGAATACGGACGAAGGGGGAACGACATTATTTGCAAGGATAAGCCCAGGGGGGCAAGCGCCACTTCAGATGTGGTTTGACACTGGGTATCAGAACAAATACACGGGTACGATAACTATAGTCGAGGTCAGTTCGAGTTCGAGCGGATCTTGACAAGGGGGAACGGACAATGCTAGAGGTTCATGATGCAGCAAGAGTTAATATGGGAAGAGGTTACAGGTGGGAAGACCGCAGGATAAAGATACTTCGCGTAAATCCTGAAATATTCGGGATGTTGTGTCTTCAGTCAGCGTCATACAAAGTCACGTCAGGACTCCCACAGGATGCGCGCTGTTTGGGCGCACACGTTCATGTGGAGTCAGGTGATATACTTCTCAAAATAGAGAGTGCGGAATATGAGCCTGTATCAAATGGAAGCATAGTGCCAGAGTTGAACGGCAACATATTGGTCATTGAAAATATCACACCCCAACAGGACGTTGATTCTTTGCTGGTCGATATGTTAAAGCGCCCAACAAAACAACAGAGGGAATGATGTTTCTTAAAAACGACATCGAGAAATTCAAACAAGAAACAGGCATTAAAGACGAAAGAGTGGATAGTATAATCGCCAGCCTTGATGCTGGAATACTTGGCAATCCAGACCCGATGCACGATGGCACTACTACCTGTTGCGCCACCGAGGAACAGTGTGATCTCGGTTGGATTACCGCATTCGTTGATGCTGTGAGCGGTGGAGCGGCTAAGACTGATAAAGATGAGGATGTGTACGATAGCTCTTGGCGGCACGCTCCAGCAGTGTTGCCTGCGCCTGAAACAGAAATCAAGGGGGAATGAACATGCTTACAGAAAAAACCGAAGGAATGACAGACGAATATTACACCGATATACTTAACTCATGCGGCGGTCGCCTATCAATAGCGGACGCTAAGATACTTTATAACACGGCGCTGGATATCGACGCCAAGACAATCCTTGAGATAGGGTCGATGGACGGCTGTTCCAGCATGGTTTTCGGCGAAGTATGCAAGCTCACAGGCGGGCATTTGTATTGCCTGGAGCCTAACCCGAAGACACGCTGGAAGGCCAACATGGAGCGCCTGGGGCTGTCTGATTATGCTGTTACTATTATGAAGGCGTCGCCGTGGGTAGATCCCAAGCTGATTCCGCAGCCTATTGATTACCTGTTGATAGACGGTGATCACCGGACGGCATGGACGATTATGGACTACCGTTTCTGGGAGCCGTATGTCAGGCAAGGCGGCGTGATAGCGTTCCATGACTGGACAGGAGCGAAGGGCGTGGCCGCGTGGGTGCAAAGAGCGGTCGGCATCATCTTGGAAGACGACGCGGATGGATTGGAAGAGATAGCCCGGGACGAATCCAGCAACAGGGGAATAATCGTATTCAAGAAGACGGCGGATTTCAGCTTGTCGCGGAGGTGGAAGAATTGGTAGCAATGAAAGTTCTGTGGTTAGTATTTGCTCACTATGTTGGAGACTGGGGATTGCAGAGTGATTGGATTGCTAAAAACAAGGGTAGTCTTTGGATGGTAATGCTGGCACACTGTATGATTTGGACTGCTTGTATGGCTGTTTGCTTAGAGTGGTTAGGTATATTATCGTTACATCCCGACCAGATTTATCACCTCATTCAGTGTGTTATAGTTGGGATGACATGAAACGCATAGCAATCACAGCTTGTCCGTACAGCGCCACACGATACACATCGCTATTACTGGGCAAGCTGGGGCTGGACGTAGGGCATGAGCAATACGGAGCGGATGGGATCGTGTCTTGGCAGCACATCCACATGAGCAAGGCTGATTTCATAACTGAGGGATTTGATAGTGGTATGGTACTGGCACATCAAGTCAGACATCCGCTCATGGTGATCTCGACACTCAGACAGATCCATATCGGGTATAAACATCCTGACACTAAGCGGAATCTGTGGGCGTTCATTAAAGAGATAACTGAGGCAATGAGAACCGAGTGGAATATTGCTGACGAAACGGCTCCGCAGGATAAGGTCAATGACCCTTTGATTTGGATGCGGCTATGGTACTGGTGGAATAAAGTTGGCATAGAGAAGGCTGACTGGTTTTACAGGATAGAGGATCTCCCCAGCAAATGGCCACGGTTTCTTGACAAGCTGGATGTTGAGCGCGTGGATATGCCGGAGATTGGCAAAACCATCAACAGAAAGAAGACCAGAAAGATTCTATCGTGGGATGATTTGTATGCGGTGCATCCCGGCTTGACTTTGGACATTCTTGACCTGGCTTCCAAGTTCGGGTATAATCAAGAGCCGACTGAATATCTGGCTGATGAGTTTTATGAGTTTCCAGAGCAGATAGAATTGAGCCAGGAGTTATTATGTCAGAAGTAGTATACAGCAGAACAAAACGGAACGTGGACAGAGTGACCCGATGCTATCTGACGCTTGACTGTAATGGTTTTTGTGAATACTGTTCCGCTGGTGTGCCAGGAGCATCGCAGGAAGTCAGAGAGCAGTCCATCGCTCCCGAAGTGTGGGCAGAAGGCATCAATAGGCGTGGACGCGAGTGCATCCTAGCCGGTGGCGAGCCGTTCATGTATCCCTGGTTGACTGAGTTGACAAACATGATCAGAGTCAGGACGCAGATATACACAAACCTAAAATGCGACGTGAGCGGCTTCTTGAGCGCGGTCAAGCGTCCTCTTGCGGTGCTGGCAAGCTGTCATATCATGGATAGCATTGAGCGGCAAGCATGGCTCGAGAATGCCAGAGGAATGATAAACGCAGGCCATCACCTGCGCTTCCATATAGTGAAGTCTGAAGGCTGGCGGGAGCGAGTGACCTTCATTCGTGACAACGGCATCCAGAATCAGATCACAGCCTGTGACGATCAACGCGGCGGGATCAAGAGTTCCGGGCAGAAGACAAATGATCTCATGCCTTCGGTGACATGCAGGCATAAAATATTTCTGTTTGGTCCCGACGGCTATAGGTATCACTGTATAACGCTGATGAGAAACGGAGACAAGGCGGCCCGGCTGGAACGCATCAGCGATGGAGACAGACCTGACGAAACCATTTTCAACCAATGCGATCTATTTGGGCTATGCGTTGGATGCGACAACAATATCCAGGGAGAAGTTTTGAGCAACAACAGGGGGAACGGATAATGAAAGAGACAGCGACTTACGAAGAGCGGCTATACGAGATGGTAAGGAAGTATACGACAAACGATATTCAGTGCTTATTTGACCACGGAACAGATACGGCTGGACTGATAGTGATGCCTGTGTTCGCAGGAATGACTGCATTAGGACGTATGTTGTACGGCTTCGGATTGGATGACAGGACGGCATTTCTAAAGTTCGCACAATACAGGATGAAGATGCAAAAAGCGTTTGCAGAAATCCTTTTTGATAACGTGCGTGCTGGCTTGTTGGATATGTGGTGCTCTGAGTCGCGCGTTGCTTTAGTGGCTTGGGATAGGCGACAGCCTAGCGGCGACCGGTTGTGCTGGCAAAATAAAAGATCGGATACAGGTATTGTGATCAATGCCGCGCGGGTCGGACGGATGTATCTGTCAGCAATCGAAGAGCTTCCTGCCTATTCGGATATACAAGGTTTTAGCTTTCAGAAAAACGATCCCGGGCTTGCCGAACTCAGAGAGCAAATTGCTCGCTTCAGACCGACGATACAGGGGGGGACAATAAAATGGGTAAAATAGCTTTTGCGGGTCCCGCTATAATGGAATTCGGCTGGGAAATTATGACCTGGCAGTCTTATCTCCGCAAGCGGAGTCGCGATTACGACAAGATGATTATATCGACATTCGAGGGGATGGAGCCTTTATACACTGGCTTCCACTGCGAGGTTGAGTTCATGCCGCATAAACACCCAGGGAGGGCGCTAGACTGGCGTGATACGAGCATGGTGGAGCTTGGCTTTGACATTCCAGAAGACGTCGAAACGATTGCTCCCATAAAGCAGTTCAAAACCGAGGGAGAGTTTGTCATATATGGAACGCCGTTTGAGACTGACGTAGAGGTGTTGTTCCACGCCAGAGGCATCCAGAAAGCCAGCTTTAAGAACTGGTCACATGCGAAGTGGGATACGTTGGTGGCAAATTTCCCCAAAGCTGCGAGCGTGGGAACTGCTGAAGACTATCACATACCAGGTACTGTAGACAGGCGAGGGATCCCACTACAGGATTTGATGGATACTATGGCGTCTTCACAGGTAATAGTCGGGCAGAGTTCCGGCGTGATGCACCTGGCTACTCTCTGCGGCTTGAGACAGGTTGTATGGGGAGATAATAAGACGCATTTCAGCGAGACTCTTGAGCGGAGATACAAAGAGATCTGGAATCCGTTTGGAACGCCGGTGGATTGGATAGAGACTGACGCTTGGAACCCGGAGCCGAATGAAGTAATACAAGGCATGTTGGACGGAACAGGTGGAGGAAGGCCATCTCAGAAGGCATTAAACGCTATTAAAGCGGCAACTACTGCGGGGCGGTATATCATCGCCATAGCTTATATCTCTGGAGATGACGGCGATAAACACATAGAAAGCTATTGCGAGACAGTGGAATTCCCTAATTCAGAACTGGCAGGCGCAACGGCACAGATCGCAAAAGACATGGCAAATCTGTGTGACAAGGCAGGCATAGATGGGAAAGCCGGGAAGGGTAACGTATGGCGGTAGATCCCATAAAACTGGATATAAGGAACGCTCAATTTCTTGGCGACATCATCTGCATGACACCTGTTCCGCGAGACATGGCGGCAGTCCGGCGTTGTACTGAATGCCTGACTGAGGTTGTGTTACCCAACAAGAAACTTGAGCCGCCGTTGACGTGTCTTAACTGTGGGCGCGAGACGTTAGCCCGGAAGTTCACTATCCGCGCCAGAACCTATGACATAGAGAAAGACGGGAGCAAAAAGGGCAAGGAACATTTCATGGCCATCTTTGATGCCAATCCATATATTGACGATTTCGAGGGCGAGGCTGATATGGTTTTGCATCTGGGAACGAATCTGGGATGTAAAGGCTCAAACAATTCAGGCGAACATATGACTCAGGCATTCCGCAAAGCCGTGATCGCCAAGACTGGATTTGAGTTTCCGCAAGGCCCGCTGAAGCCAGATCTCCACCTATCGGAACACGAGATCAATATGCCTCGGATAGTTGACGGTAGATACTGGGTAATCTGTATTGGGAAACGGGAACCATTCACGTCGAAGTTCTGGCCGCCGGAACGTTGGCAAGCCGTGGTTGACAGCCTGCCAGATATAACCTTCGTGCAGATAGGGCATTCGGATCATCATCATCCTGAATTGGTTGGCTCTAATGTGATCGATATGATCGGGAAAACACAGGGCAAGGAGACAGGGATCAGAGATCTGTTCCGGTTGGTCTATCATTCTGATGGCTGCTGCTCACTGGTGTCGAGCTTGATGCACATAGCCGCCGCGTTCGACAAGCCGTGTGTAATACCGGCGGGAGCGCGGGAGCCTGTCAGGTTTGAGCAATACGCACCCCACAGGTATCTTCATGTGCAGGGATCTATGGACTGCGAAGGGGTCACGCCAGGGAATGAGATCGAAGGCGTCCAGGTAAGCGATCCGCAAATGCTGGACAACGGAGAATTGCCGGAGCCTATGGCTGCCATATTGCGCCAGCGTTCACAGCCATTGGGTGATAGTGTCACTGTAAAGCGGCTGCCAGATAGAGGCAACGCGTGGCTCATAGAAAGCAATGAGTCTGATTTCTATATAGGCGATCATGAAGGGGCGCTGAAACTCTACGAGACGAAACACAGGAAACACGGCGGGATCGCTTCGTGCTGGAAGGCGTCCGCTGATGCTTGTCCGAATCTGGAAGGCGGCTACCCTAAATGTCAGTTGATGATAAGCGCTGAAGACGTGACCAAAGCAATCAGTTCGTATTATACCGGCGGACTCCTGGAGCCTATCACTCAGAAGGCGTCCGTAAACAACAAAAAACAGCCTGTGTGCAAGCTGGTGTGCAATGCCCATGCCTGGGGCGGCGGTGAGCGGTCAAGTGTCTGGTTGGCTAACAGGATGCTCCAGGAAGGCTATGAAGTTCACTTGATACCCACAGGCAACGTAAACGACAATTACAGGAAGGCACTATCTCAGTACGTGAAGGTTGGAGATCGTAATCATCCCCTGACTGAAGAGTGCGATTTGATGATCCTTTATACCAACGATCTGGTGATGAAGTTTCAGAACGATCCGCAGGTAGGTATCTTGGAGCATGTAAAAGCCAAGCGGAAAGTAATGGTTCTTAATTACCGCCTGGGCGGGGCTGGAAAAGTTGAGTGGACGAAGACCTGGGATAAGTATATATTCTTGTGTTCCGAGATGGAGACGAAGTTTAAGGAGCTGGTCCCGGGTTGCACAACTACCGTCTTGCCGCCGCCGGTAGATCTTAAACCGTTTCTTGATACGAATCTTGGGAGCCTCAACAAAACGCTGCACATCGTCAGCGTGAGATCCCAGTCAAGCCAGAAGTTCCCAGAGAATATCAGACAAGTCGTTGAGCGGATCAAAGCAGTTCATCCCGCAGCATCGTTCACCTTCATGGGCGGAAACTCGATGCTGAACGACCTGAGCTATGTTGAACAGTTTGAGGAATACAGCAAGCCAGTGTTAGACATACTTCGCAAAGGTACTGTGTTCTGGTACATGCTGCCTGACGGCTACCTGGATAACGGGCCGCGCGTTGTAGTGGAGGCGATGGCGGCTGGCTTGCCTGTGGTGGTAGATAATCGGGGCGGGGCGGCTGATAGGGTAACAGATGAGACCGGCTGGCTATGCAATACCCAGGATGAGCATATAGAAGTATTCAGAGATTTGAGTGGTGTGGAGCTTGCTAGGAAGGGCAATGCCGCAAGAGAAAGAGCTATAACAGAGTTCGATCCAGAGCGATGGATAACGGAGATCCTCGATGGGAACAACGTCTAAAATAACAGATGGCACGAGCAGCGTGGACATCTCTCCAATTCGCGGGCAGAACGAACCGGAGAATCGCGGGCGCGAGGTGATGATCAACAAAGCCGGCGTAACTGACGCTTTTGACTGGGGCGGGAAGAACGTCTACGAAGTCCCGTTCAATGCCTTGTCTAAGGAAAAAGCCGATCAGCTTATAACCTGGTGGGACAATCTGACTGTCTTGACTTACACTCCTGATCTGCAAGGCGACGCTGGGACGACAAAGAGCGTGATCATTGACGAAGTTCCGCGCCCTGTGCAGATGTGGGGTGGCGATTGGGACACGCTGTTTGCTGGGTTACTTACGCTCTACGAAGTTAGCAGTCAATCGTTTTCGTCTTCCAGCCAGTCGGTATCTGGTAGTCGATCATGTTCCGCTTCTTATAGCTTGAGCGCGTCGGTGGGTTCCAGCCTTTCTTGTAGTGTGGAGTCGCTATTTTCAACCAGCTTGTCGTGGTCAAGTTCGCGGAGTTGTTCTGCTAGTGTTGGAGATCCCGTCTTTAGTTCATCATGTGAAACCATCGTAAGTATATCAGGCGGCTCCTCATCTGATGAACGCTCGTGCAGCACGTCCAGTCCGTCCGTAAGTGCATCCACAAGCTGTTCCTATAGTTCCTCTCAGGTTCCTGTGGAGGTGTTCACAAACACGAGCACCTCGTGCAGCACTGATAATTCTGACGTTTCTGGCAGTTCTTCTGGCATCTCATCATGCAGCGTATCGGGGGCGGGATAATGCAGGACAGACATGATAGAAGTACGACAGCGCAGGATCACGAGGCGCATATTGATGATACCATTGGGCATCAGGTGGTTGGCGTATTGCCAGCTGGGATAGATGATTGGGATTCTTTTGTCGATGGCGACGCAACGCCTGACGTATCGACAGGTTCATACTGGAAGACTGCCAATACTTCGGCAACTACAATCACAGATTTCGATAACCCCAAGCCGAACATCCAGAAGATCACAATCCTGTTTGCAGACGCCAACACGACTATCCAGAATAGCATCAACATCGTTATCCAGGCAGACAGTAACTTTACCGGCGAGATTGATGACGTGAAAGTATTCCTTTATGATGGTACAAAATGGGTGGAGCAGACTGTCGATGTGCTTGGCAGTCTTGTCGGAGTTGATTATTTCTTGCACGATAGCGACGTTTCCGATATTGCAGGATATGACAGGTTGAGAAGGACTCCTGCGGATCAAAGCGAAACGACGATCATCACGGGTGTCTCAGCGAGTGACGGCGATGTTGCCATTGAGGAGTTCGTCACCGACGAGGGCGACCCTGATGTGCTGGCAATCCTCGCTGGAATATGGGAATTCCATGTCCATGCCAATGTCAACTCGGTGGTTGGTACGACTAATCTCAAAATTGAGCTATATAAACGAACGGCAGGCGGAGTCGAAACGCTTATCTTTTCTACCGAGCAGGAAATAAACAGCACCTCCCCTGTTGCCTTGGACTGGCGTTATACTCAAACTACTGACACCACCACGAATCTAACGGACAGGATCGTTGTGAAACTCCTCTGCAATACGACAAGTGTGCCGTCAAGGACAGTTACGACTTACTACGAAGGAAGCGAGAGAGCGGCGCATATCCATGCTCCCGTAGATGTGGGGGCTACGGCTGGCACGAGTCATGGAGACTTAGCAGGCCTAGCAGACGACGATCACTTACAATACTTATTAACTTTTATTGGCGCGAATATTGGCGATATACCTTATGTAAATGCTACAGGGCGATTAGACCTCCTTGCGGCTGAATTAGGTTCTGGCTTTCTTGTCTTGAATAGTCGCGGGCCGGGATTGCCGCCTGTATGGTTGGATGTGCAAGAATTGATTCAATTCGTAACAGGTGGTGAAAATGTATTATTCACGTTCTTATCAGAAGTGCCTATTTCTTCTTTAGCGATAGCGACAGCAGTAGCGAGTGGGGCTGGTGGGAGTCATAGTTCAACGCCTACTGTCCCTTTACCAGCTATAACTACAAGCACAAATGTAGCTTCTGGGGCCGGGGGGAGTCACGGTGCAACATCTACAGTTCCTATATCCAGTATGACTACAACTACACAGGTAATTCCATAGAAAAGGAGATTAGTATGAAACTAACACAGGAAGTAGAGAAAATTCTAATCGACAAGGGGTGGTCAGCAAAAGATATTGAGAAGTTTGTAGATGCCATAGAATTGATAGCGTTAGAGTATGATAAAAAGACAGGGAAATATCCAGAACATGAATACGAGGGATTAGCATTTTTAGTATTTTGTACAAGTATGCCCGATCCGGGGGCTGTTGATTATCTGAAATGGGCAGAACGTTTAAAGGCAAATAGTACAATACCCATGCCATCCATGAAAATTTCAACCGAGGTGATAACAAAATGAGAGTTCAACATTACGCTCGCCTGTTAACGAGCAAAGCAAAGCCCGATTTACTTAGAGGAATATTGCCTGACGTTAAGGGCATGATGAACGAATTGGAATTCAGGTTGCTTGCTAAGTTGGGGCAACGTCATAAAATCCCCGTGCCTGAATTGCGTTTACGGCGTCAGATATTCATGGACAATGGGAAAGATTTGATATTTGATAGTGGGTTGAATCGTTGCAATTCAGAAGTTAGAAACTATTTCAATATGGTTTTTTCTTATGCAAACTGTAAGGATGTGGACGATTCTGGGTCTTTTGGCACGGGCTTCTTATCATTAAAAGATACATTGGGGAATATAGATGCCTTTTCGCGTATACCCTACCATGCCACTTCGCCTACTATATCAGGAGATATTAGAAGCGCCAATACAGGAATATTAGCGGTTGCCGGCGACCAGACGCAGGGGTTACTGATAGGTACTGGCAACACAGCCGAGAGTTTTGAGGATTTTGTAATTGAAACATTGACGCCAAACGGTAGCGGAACAGGGCCGCCAATCGAATTTGATTACAGTCAATCAGAATTACATTCTGTAACAAACAGCACTTTGACGCTGAAAGATACTCGAATCAGGGATTTCAATAATAACAGCGGCGTTAGCGAAACGATTGAGGAAGTGGCAGAGTATTATAGCCTAAACTTTAGCACTCAACAGTCATACCTGACCATCAGGGACTTGACAGGAGGCGATGTCGTGGCGAATACAGCACAATATCGTGTCACTCTTGAGTCCTCTCTGGTTTATCCAAGCTAAGGGGGAATCATGAGGCTATTCAACCGACCGATATTAACGCAATCAGAGTGCATGTAACCAGAGGACACCTCACAATGGCTGGTGAATTCAACGAGCGGCTATGCAACGAGCGGCATGAGCGCGTCGCGGAGTTGCATACAAAACAAGACCAGCAGACCGCGATACTAATCCGCCTGGATGAATGGACGAATGCCCACGCTAAAGACCACGACAAGAGCGGTCTGCGTATATCCAGCCTCGTCACATGGGTATTCTCATTAGCCGCCGTTGTGGTTGCCATCTACGCTCTCGCCAAATAAGCGGCGCTCCCTGGGCTTTTACTCCTTTAGCCATCGCCAGACAGGGAGCGTCGCCTGTATCATATATGTGGACAGCCACGTGCAGCAACTTAGCTGGCGCCACTCTGGATCCCACCAGGTGCGATTCCACCGCAATGCTTCGCTGAGCTGTAGCAGCTTGACACTCCCATCCCGCATAAACACTCAGAAACTTTTTTACTAAAAAACGGCGTCACTACACAAATAGTGGAATTTCGTTCTTGACTTCACCCTAAATGCGTGGTACACTATGTGTGTACTCAGAAACGAAGTTACTCGGCGATACAGAGCAAAGGAGATACTACAAATGGCATACCCAGAAGTAATCGCAGAAGAGCAGCACATGATTCTTGAAATGGAACAGGAGATAAAAGATCTGAAAGAATTGGTTGAGTGGTGGAAAGACGCCTGCACCAAGTCCACACAACGCGAGGAGATGCTACACAAGAGACTGCATACTCCAGAACAGCAGAAGGACATCGAAGCGATAGTAAGGGACATGCTGGACGAGGCGGACTATGAAGATGACAATGACAAGATGCGAGAACTCAGGAAGATTTTTTGGACGGCTGGCGACACAGATAAGCAGATAGAGGCTGAGGGTTACGACAGAAGCGAAGTGGAGCCTATACCGTTCTAAACAGCAACGCAAGCGGCGGGGTAACACCCACCAGAAAGGATATGAAATGACAATCACTCAGGTTCCTGTTGGAGAAATTTTCCACATATCAGAAGGCGATGGCTATCCCAAGCTGCGGATTCAAGGCGGTTATGTCTGCGTGAGGGATGAGATCGTAATCGCAGAGAGCAAGTTCTATCCCACAGAGGATGCCGTTTTGAGCGACAAGGCGGCAGTGCAGGATGTCTTTCTTGAACGATTTGGCATCCCGAAACATGAAACGGATTCTATAATTGAAAGGCTTGGAAGAAAGAGCCTATAGGCGGAACCAATAGGCAACGCACACGGCGGGGTAACTCCCGCCAGGAAGGAGGTGATTTTAGATGACAGATGTGAGAGCGAGACTTAGCTGGAACATCGGCTTTTGGATGGAGAAGTTAGGGATGAATGTTAAAGACTTGATCGAAAAGTCGGGCATGAAAAAGACGGCTATCTACAGAATCAAAGCTGGCGACCTGGGTGCTACTACTGATTCAATAGCAAAGCTGGCTGATGCTTTTGGCATTGATCCGCAACTGATGTTGGCTCCTGTGCCAGTCGATAACGGAGAAAGTGATGTCTAAACATCGAGAGATCTGGATTCAACATTATTGTAGCATCCCCGAAGGATGGCATATCCATCACGTCGATGGAGATCATTTCAACAATAATATCCTGAATTTGGAATGTGTCTCACCTACGCAGCATAAAGCTAGACATGGGAGTCCGCTTTGTGTTCCAGTTGGGAACGAAACTTCTGGCAGAACTTTGTTAGCAAAACAAATTGTACACAACTTGACAAGGCTCAAGATTACCGTACCTACATTCGCCGTGACGATAGGTGTGCCGAAAGTGACCATTTATCGCCTTATACGGTGTGAAGCGGGAACGACTGTTGATATGATGGACAAGATCGCTCAAGGCTTCGGGATTCCGTTGCATATAATGTCAACACCGGTGGTGAAGTAGCAACACAAAAAAGGAGATTGACTGATGAAATCGAAAGACACAGCGAAAATGCGGCTTATTAAGGACACTTACAATCCAGAGCGAACCATTGACGCGCTGCAAAAGGTCAATGCAGAACTCAAGCGCGACCTGACGGCGAAGGAAGCGGAACTGGCTTCCACGCAACAGCAGTTGACCGCGGCGCAGGCCTCTAACGCTAACTGGCAGAAGTGGTTCACTATAACCGTGGAGCGCATGGAGCAGGGGCGCAAAGACGAGAGAGCTTCCTGGCGCGACAAACTGGCTCTTGCAGGAATGAGACTGGATCGATATGTGCGAGAAGAATACAATCGCAATGCGTTCGCGGAGGCTGGCAAATGAACATCACCAGCCTGTCGGCGTCGATGGTGAATGCGAAGGAGGACGTGAAGTCATGGAAACACGAATAGCAGGATTCACAAGTCGATGCTCTATATGTCGCGGCACTATTGCAGTTGGTGAAGAGATATGCAAATGGTCTGGATGGGCGCATACGAAATGCAGGACAACACAAAAGAAGCTGGCTGCCATAGTCAACAAGGCTCAGGACTCGCACAGAGAGAGCAAAGGCATGGACGAGATGACGTACAGCGTGTCCTATAGCCGCGGAAATGCCATGACCTACGCTAACGAAGCTGGCGTCATTACACAGGACGAATACGACGCTGTATGGAGTGATAGGGAATATCGAATATTGTGGAATTACGTTGCCGACTGATGGCGCACAAAAAGGAGATAGAACATGGGATTGGATTTTTTAGGGGCTGATGCACATTGGTCATATGGTGGTTTTATGAGTTTCAGAGTCCGACTATCTGCCGAAATAGGCGTAGTTTTAGGAGATATGGAAGGGTTTACCAAAGCCGCTCCTATTCCTGGCGTAGACGCTGATAATTTCGGCGAAAATCTTGATAGAATATTGGATCAAATAACCAAGAAGGGCAAATCCTGGGACACCATAACTGACCCTATCGCGCCCCTTCTGAACCATTCAGATTGCGATGGAGCATTAACGCCCGATGAATGCAGCAAAATCGCCCCGCGATTGAGAGAGTTGATAGCTGGTTGGGGCGATGATTATGATAAGGAACAGGCGTTATTATTGGCTAACGGAATGGATGCCTGCGCCAATACCCAGTTGGCGTTGATATTCAAGTAACAGCAATGCACAATAACACGCTAAAGGAGAACAAATGAACGACGAAGCGAGAACACCCGAAACTGACCTGGCATTACCTGACGATATGGCGCTGGCGAAACTTCCAAGATCTGGTGTGGTGGCTATGCTCCTGGACACTGCTGGCACGTTGGAGACGACCGAAGAGCAACGCGCTGTGTTGTTCGCCAAAGTGGATGCTGACCTGGTAGAGATCCGCGAAGATGGTATAGTCTACCTCCCCGCGGTCGAGTTCAAACAGATACTGTGTGCGGTATTTGGCACGTCCTGGGCTATCGTCCCAGAATCCCCAAAGCCTGTAGAGGTAGACGGCTTGATCCTCTGGGGCTTCCACCTGTTCATCCAGGGGCAGCCTATAGCATTTGCCTGGGGAGAGCAAAAACACCAGATGGGCGATTACTTTATGTCCTATGGAGACGCTATGGAGGGCGCAAAAAGCAACGCTATAATGAGGTTGTGTAAGCAGATCGGGATTGCTCAAGACCTGTGGAGACCGGCTTTTATCAGAAAGTGGAAAGTGGAAAACTCTGTGGAATATGAAGGAGTGGACAGGAAAACAGGCAAGAAGAAAATGATGTGGAAACGCAATCCCGACGTTGAGCGTGCGGAATCCACCGAACAACTCGAAGAGGAAGCGGACGAATCAGGGGAGACAAAGCAGACAGGCGACACGGATCGTTTCAGGCGCACAGCTTTCTTGATGGTGGAATATCTCCAGATAGACGCGTCGCGAATGAAAGCCGAATGCAAGGAAATGTTTGGCGTGAATTCGCGGGCAGAGCTTGAGCCGGCGCAGTGGGAAGAATACCGCGACTATATCAAAGGCGAGATGGACCCGAATCAGGTTATTGATTATGAGCGTTGGCTTGATGTGCGCTCTGCTATCAAGGCGCTGACTGAGCGCGGCATGGATAAGAAGGAATTCAAGTTCTATCTCCAGGCGCACTTTATCCGTCTGGATATACTTGATAGGGACTTGCCGGAAGATTTACCAGAAAGGCTCAAGCGGAGCTGCGCGTCAGACAAGAAATACGCAAGCCTACAGCAGGGCGTCCAGCGGACGAAGGAGTGGGCTGAGGCTGTCGGCGGACAGGGGAAAGCGGAAGAGCTAATAGGGCGTCTGCAATCTGTTCTGGACGACGTTACAGATACCAGCAGCCTTGCTGAATTCTTCAAGAATCTTGGTGTTGAGCCGCGAGAGGACGACGATTACCGTTTGACCGATATATCACCGGCGATGTTTGGTGGATGGAAGGCAGCATTGGGAGTCGAGGAAACGGCGGAGAAAAAGGACGACTTCCTGGAGAACTCGCCAAACGTTCCACCGAAGCAGCGCTTTCTGGATGAAGGGGAAAAGCGATTCGCAAGCGCGGCAGCCCTGGAAGCGTGGTGTTATGAGAAAGTATCTGAGATTCCTACAGCAGAATGGGAAGATGACACTTTCGAGGTGGGATTAACGTCTTTGCTGAAACTCCCCTTGCTTGACGCTGAGAACGCCACGGGCGACGCAGGGCAAGAAACCGCCCAGGGAGAGCCAGCGGAAGAGCAGGAGCAAGGAGAGGCTGCGCCAGAGTGGGACATTGAACGCAAGACGCGCAGAGAGATCAGCGAACTCTTGGAAAAGTTGAAGGTCTATGGTGGTCCCAGATCGCCAAAGTTCAAGGATCGCATTCACAAACTGATTGGCCGCGAATTGCTCAAGATGCAATCAATGATGGAAACCGAAGGGCAGGACATAATAGCGTCGCTCAACGAGGAATTGGAGATGGTGGGCGAAGAGACTCCGGCGGAGGAATTCAAGCAGGATCTTTCTTCTGGCGACTCAGAAAGATTCTGCGATACTGACGAGTGGAAAGTCCTACACAGGGCGTATAACGACCGCCTCAAGAAGCACCTGGACATCACAGGCAGCCCCGCGTTTGATTCGCCAGCATCAGAGTCATCATGGGGGCAGGAGCTGACGGGACGCACAAACATCATACACTGGGACGCAGAGATATTCCCGATGATACACAAGGGCCTTGACGACCTGGGAATCAAGAGCGTGGACGATCCGGCGCCGGATGCTCCCGTAGCCCCGAAGGACAATGGGCTTTGCACAGACGACGAATACAAGGTGCTTCAAGACCTTTTCAGCAAGCTATTCCCTGAGAAGCAATACGCTATGGGTAGCACCGAAGCAAAGAGTCTCGTTAGTGAGTCAAAAGTGATTAAGTACCCTAAAATGTTCACCCGGTTTAAGAGTCTGACTACAGCCGAAACCGCCGCCTTCACACTGTTTCTCCAGGACAAAATCGGGAAAATAGAAGCAGAGGCGAAAGAGCGGGAGAAGGACGCAGCCGACGAGAAGCACGTCATATAACAACCACGGCGGGTCAGAGATGGCCCGCATACATCAACATGGAGGCGATATGAAGAAACCGAACAGACGACGCGATATACTTCTCCAGAGGAAACGAGAGACCCAACGGCTGCGGAAGCAAACGAAACCTGATCATCAAGGCATGAGTTGGAGACAGATGGAGACGGACAAGCCGGGGTTCAATATTTTCGGATGGTTGAGTCGGAAAACCCCAGAAGAAAAGGCAGTTCTGGATCGTCGTGAGCGTAGGGCGATTAAGCAAGGCAACAGATAAGCATCCACGGCGGGGCTACGGCCCTGCTACTCGCACCAGGGGGAAGGAAGATGAGGATAAGTGATGAGAAGCGGCGGGGATTATCAAGTATCGCTGGTTATATTTTTCTGTGGGTCGTTTTATCTGTTGCGATATACTGCATCATAACAATGTTCTTGCCGGATCGCACCGTAATAACTGTCCGTGAGGCGACGCCGGTGGAGAAGCGGTTGGCTGCGCTTGAGGCGGCACACAAGGCTGACGTGGCGATGTTGCTGGCCGGGTGTACGTGTCAGGAAATTAACGCGATGGCGAATGGAGATAAGGAATGAAGACGAGAGGCTTTCTATACTGGCTGGGTCGTAAGCTGGGTGACATCAATGCCGTGAAGAGCGGGTCGCTAAGAAGATGGGCAAACGAGCGGCGAACAAGTTTATCGGGCGCAGGGTTACTGGGAAATTCTGGCGGAGGTGACGGCATGAGAGGTGCGAAAATTGAAGATAGGATTGTAAATGCTGTCCGATTGTGATATACTTAAGTGTCGGCTAGTTGTGGAATAATTAACCACAATGAACCAGCGACATCCTGATCGCTTAGCCGGCACTTATCATTCAGGAATTACTAACAGGAGGTAATTATCATGCCAAACAAATACACCGAAAAAGAACGCATATTGAAATTCTGGGACCGCGTAAACATCACAGGCTTGCTCGATTGTGCGGAATGGACAGGAGCAAAAAACCGTCGCGGATACGGAGTGGCGTGGAACGGGGAAAACACCATACTCGCACACCGCTTTGCTTGGGAGCTGATCTACGGAGCAATTCCTGATGGTTTGTATGTGCTTCACAAATGCGACAATCCTTCTTGCTGTAATACTTCTCACCTTTTCCTGGGAACGCACGCGGATAACCAGTGCGACAAGATCAATAAGGGACGTCAATCCAGGGGAACAGATCGTTATTTTGCCAAACTCAGCGATGCGGATATACCTGAAATACGTTCGTTGCTAAAGCAAGGAGTTGTTCAAACGCTCATAGCGAAAAAGTACGAAGTGTCGCGCCGGGTCATAGGCAAAATCAAGCAAGGCAAAGCTTGGAAGCATATAGGCTAAACCAAAGCAAAAGGAATTTGTAAAGTGAACGGAAATATCACAATCAAGGACAAGAAAAAAGGCGAGCGCGTGGTCAAGCGGCTACTCAAGAAACAGACCATGGCAAAGGTTGATAAGGAAACAGGCATCCCCGGGGCTGGTAAACAGATCGAGGCTCTCCAAAAGGAAGTAGCTGCGCTGAAGAGGGCTAATACGTCGTTGACCATGACCGTGGGAAAGCTGTGGAAATGGAAATGTGACACGAGGGAGAAGGGATGACAAAACAACGTTTTCTAGGGAGGCTAGACAGGACTTTCGCCGCTACTTATGAGGTGCGAGCAGAGGAATACGGCGATGGAAGTCGTGTCCGAATTATCCTGTATTGTGGCACGCGCTACGTTGCGCAGATAGCTAGACCAAATCTCAAGATCGAAGGGAGTTCTGACCGCATACAGAAACTCCTTGAGCGATATACCAGATGGCTCAAGGAGTTCTTATCATGCAACTCCAATTCACCCTAGACGACCGCCAGGTGGTACGCTCTACGGTAACAGGCGAGACAGGACGCCTAGACCACATCAAGGGTAACCTGGCCTTCGTGCAGTTCCCTGACGTGGAGTGGCTGGTCATGTGCGCAGTCAAGAACATCAAAGCGGTGGAACATCTGTTTATCTGGCCGCGTCATTTTAAGGAGGTGAGTGAAGGTGGATATAAAGTATCTAGACTATAAGTCATTGGCAGCATTGCGGGAACTCGTAGGCAATCACAGACATAAACTTGCCCTGGAGTGGCGGAAGCTAAACGAGATAACTGATGACGCCTGGGAAGAGATTAAAGAGCGCCGATTAACAGAGATCAACTCCGAATCTCCATTCGGTGTATGGAATCGTATATTGACACAAATACAAGAGACAGAATCTGGTGCGCAACAGGCGCTTTCAGAGGTCGATTCCACTTTACCTAGAGGAGGTGCAACTTGATTGATTCTCAGAAGGTGAAGAACCAAAGAACGAAACGAGGGCTGACTCAAAAAGAGGTCGCCGATATATCTGGCATAACTATTGTCACGATCTCCAACATAGAGACAGGACACAGGCCTATAGTTACCCTCTACACGTTAAACCAGATCGCAAAAGCTTTGAAGATTAAGCCGGCGGAACTATTGGAATGAGGTGATGATATGTGGCTTATATTGATAGACTTACTCTGGCTATGTTGTATTGGCGCTATCGCAGGGACTCTCTTAATTGTGGCCAATAGGTTGCGTCAACGTATGAAATGAGGTGAATTCGGATGATGAATGAAAAGAATGAGATACTAATAATCGCGGCGTCCTGTGACTGTTGCGGAGCCGAGAGGCAGTTGTATGTAATGCGTTATAGCAGGTGGCCACTGATAGCTAGAAATTATTGCTTGAAGTGCGCCACAGAAAGACGGAACGAACTCAAGGAATGAGGGCGGCATGGCGGACGAATCACATTGACAATACAAACGAAAGGACACAACAATGAGCAAGACCATTTACGACTTGGAAATAACCGAGATAGTTAATTGTATTCACGAGTGCAGTAGGGTGGTAGAAGCCATAGAGTGCAAGACTGAATTCACGCGGCGGCCTATGGAGGAGGAAGCAACCGACCCCAACAAACAGCCCGACGCTGGCGCTGGCAGTTCGACGCCATTGATCGGAGAATTGGCGAGAGCAAAGCAGACGGCGGGGAACCTTCTGCAACGCCTTATCGATCTGGACAATAGTATATGCAGCACAGTGACCGAATTGGACTCAGGCCCCGACTCTGGGGAGCGTTCTGCTGCTGGCCAGGGTAAGTAATTCCGCCTGACTTTCCCTATTCACGAGCGGTATGGCACATGCGACTCCATCCTTGAATCATACCGCTCATTATTCACAATCCGAACCAACGGAGGCTCCGAATACCATGCCAGAAGAAAAATCCAATACAATGCGCGGTGCGAAAATTATCGACGAGTTGCTATGTTTGTTTAAGCTCTACGAAGAGGACTACCATATCGTAGATGAGGCTTTGAAATTTGTCCACGAAATAGCAATACAATATCCTGAGCAACCTGTGACTTTGGGGCTACAAAGAATACTTGATAGCAAATTTCCAATTCGTGCTAACTCTGGCGGTGTGGAATGACCAACCAAACTTCCCAAGATAACCAAACTTTATCAGTATCGTATCTTCTGCTCGAAGGCTTTCGGAAGCCTGCATATTACGTCGATGCAATTATTCGCTCAGGGAACGGCGTAAGTATGCCAATTAAAATGGAGATAGATACTGGAGCGTCCATTACATGCGTCCCGCAGGAGTTGCTAGAGGGCAAGGCAACCCTATACGGACAGCCCGTGGTGTTGACTGACTATGCTGGCAGGCGACGAAGGCAAAAGACATATAAGGTTGATATTTTGTTGCTGGATGAAGGCGTCCCTGTTATATTAGTTCGTCCCTTTCGCGGCGTGATAAGCAGAAAGAATATGGGGCATGGGCTACTCGGAATGGATGTGTTGAAAGACTACGAGATCCTCCTGCATTCCAGCGGCGGGTTAATGGCTAAAGTAGGCGGTGGGAAGTGAAGCATCCTGTCAAGCTGGACTTAGGCGTGTGATCTTTTTCCTTGACTTTGCTTATCGTTTATGTTAATATATACATTATTGAGATATAAATTACTAACGGAAGGAGGCAGACATGTTGAAGCACAAAGAGATCCGCCGGCTCCGGTTGGCGAAGGGACTCACCCAAAAAGAATTGGGCAGGCTGGTGGAGCTTGCGCCAGAGACTATATCAACTATAGAGTGTGGGCATCACGACAACTTGAGACTTCGCACACTGAAACGGCTTGCAAAGCATTTAGATGTTGAATATACAGCACTAATGAAATGAGGGCTGCATGGCGGATAAGCAAAACGGCTATACAGCCTTCCCTAACACGTTGGTTGATGCATTCATGCCGATCTTGACTGGCGCTGAATGGAAAGTGCTTGATGTCATTGTCAGGAAAACTTTAGGATGGCATAAAGTCTGGGACGAAATATCAGCGAGTCAGTTCCACACAAGGACAGGAGTATCAAAAAAGGCAATCTGGGCTATCGTGACCGACATGGAGAAACGGAAGTTGATCCAGGTAAGACGAGCCAAAGAGGATGGACGCCGGGCAAAGAACGAATATGCCCTGATGTATTCTGATATGCAAAAAGCCGAAGAGCTAGTTACTTCAAGTGACATATCACCTCAGGTAACATATCACCTGAGGTTAGCTGGACTAGTCACCTTATGTGATGCATACTACGCTGGACTAGTCACCTCAGGTAACACACAAAAGAAAGTCTTAGATCTAAAGAAAAGAAAGAAAGCAAAAGAAACAGAAAATCTTGTCGTCCCGACTCCTGAAGAGAAGATGGAACTCTGGAAAGCTAACATACTAAAAGTACATGGAGTACCTCACTGGGACCAAAAGCTACAGGATCGTACCTACAGACTGGAAGCTAAGATACGCGAGGCATTTGGCGGCGATTGCTGTCATGCTAATATCGAGGATCATCAGTTGGTACTCATGCAGTTAATGGGTTATAAAGAAGGGGACGTGCTGACCGTGGCAGGGAACAGAGATACCCCTGGACGGACATCACAGGGCATCGAGTGGATACTTAATGCAATGGAAGGGAAATGATGGGTAATCAAAAATCGGACAAACATTATGAGAGACATTTAGATACTATGAATCGAGATCAGTTGCGGGCCGAGTGTCTCCGGAAGAATGAAGAATTGACGAAGGCCGTCAAAATATTGTTCGCTAAAGCAGAGCACAATGCGAGCAGATTGGCGGGAGAAAAATAATGCAGAACCCAATGGAGCGTGTACCACCGCAAGCCATAGACGCAGAGAGGGCAGTATTGGGGGCGTTGATGCTTGCTGAGTCCGATGCTGCTACTATGGCAGACGTGAGTGTGCTATTGAAGCCGAAGAGCTTCTATAAAATGGCTCACGAATGTATATTCCAGGCGTGTCTTGACCTATCGCAAGAGGATTCCGCCATAGATATACTGACCGTTACCCAACAGCTTGAAAAGAATGGAGAAGCGGAGCGCGTTGGTGGCGTCCCATACCTGAATGAATTGGTGGACAGTTGTCCTACATCTGCCAATGTGGTATATTATGCAGAGATAGTCAAGGATGCGGCAATACGGCGTTACCTGGTAGTCAAGGGCGCAGAGATAAGCAACATGGCTCTGGATGGCGAGGTTGAGACGGACGAGATTATCACGAAGGCAGAGAAGGCCATAATGGAGGTGCGCGCTCCGGAGGCGCGGGATCATCTGTTTCACATCAAGGACGTAGTAACCACTGCATTTGACAGGGTGAATGCAATGTACTTGAGTGGTGATAGCCTCATAGGTCTTTCGACAGGCTTCAAGGAATTGGATAGAAAGATCTCAGGACTCCAGGACTCACAATATATTATTATAGGTGGACGACCCGGGATGGGCAAGTCGGGATTCGTGCAGAATATTATACATAATGTGTCTGTGAAAGACGGGGAAGGCGCTGTTATGTTCACTCTGGAGACTTCTGACGAGGCGTTTGTGATGCGGATGCTTTCGCGGGAGAGCAAGATCGATCTCACGTCGCTCAAGTCGGGGCATCTCAGTGAGCCACAGTTTGCTCCGCTTGCTCTTGCGAGTAGTGCCATAGCCAAAGCTCCGATCTGGATTGACAGCACTGGCGGCATTACTCCTTCCGAGATGCGCCAGCGCCTGCGCCAGGTTCAGCGACATATGGAAATCAAATTGATAGTAGTTGATTATCTGCAGTTGATGGACTCTGACGGCAAGGAAGAGAATCAGGTTGCTAGATTGACCGACATCAGCCGGAAAGTGAAGTCCATAGCCCAGGACTTCGGGTGTCCGCTGATAGCTGTATCTCAGTTATCCAGGAAGGTTGAGGAGCGACCGGATAAGCGACCGCAGTTGCATGATCTGAGAGAGTCGGGGGCATTAGAACAAGACGCTGACATGGTGTGGTTCGTCTATAGGCATGGTAAATATGAAAAAGGTTTTGATCCTAAACGGACGGAGTTGATTGTGGCGAAAAACAAGGATGGCCCTTATGGGACTCTACAGTTCGAGTTCGATATGCAGAAAATGACTTTTAAGGAGGCGGCGTGGTAATGATGAGGTGTCCCTATGTGTGCGCTGTCTCGATACAGACGCCTGTGGAGCGAATAACTGATCGGATAGACCGATGCGAAGATCCTGCGGACAAACAACGGCTGGAAGCAATGCGTTCTATCTACGAGTCAGATCTGCCGCCGGTGGAGATGGCGAAAAGACTGATGGAGCTAAGAGGCTGAGGACTTGACGCGGAAGACGTGGTGCGTCCTGTGTCCTGGGATTCAGCGGCGATACTCCGAAGATAGTGGAGATGGCCAGAGAAGAGGAGGGTGAGGAGAATGGCCAAAGTGCTGACTGAAGACGACAGGCGGAAACCTATAGTGGCGGAGGTCACAGATCAATATGTGAGCGATAAAATGCAGTTGGTATGCACAGGCACGGGTGTGATGTTTGGTCCTGCGAGCTATGCGGAATTATACAAGAAAATCATGAAGGAGGTTGCAGTCAGTGATCGACCTTAAACAGCGAAGGGAAGCGACAGGGATGACTCAGGCGGAATTTGCGCGGCGATGCGGATATACCCCGGCGTATCTTTGTATGGTCGAGAAAGGACGTATCCAGCCGTCTCCGAAGCTTCAGAATATGATCCAGAAAGTGCTTGATGGTAAAATTATAGGTGGCTCTCCAAGCCGTAAGGATTATATCCCTGAGATCCCTTTCGCCAGCGAAGAAGAGAAAGAGGGATTTCATGGGGCATTCTGTAGACGATACGGGTCCAGTATAAAACGCAGGGAGGAATTGCAAGATGGGTACAAGTTGGCGTGATAACAGAAGGGAGCGCAATGTCTGACAGATGGCGAGACGTTTACCTCCACAGAGAGACGGTCAGGCTCCTCAGCGCAGTGGCGACCAAGAACAGGGGTCACGCGGCAAAGATGCTACAGGCTGGTCAGAAGCTCAAGGAGCGGCTGGCAAAGAGAGGTATCAAGTTGTGAAAAAGAACGGAAAAATAAAGCGGGAAAAACGAAAACGAGAAAGGAGAAAACAGAAAGATGAAACGCGAAAAATTACTGAAGCGGAGAAAGCGAAACAGGAACCGAAGGCGACGCGACTCAGGACTGTCGATATATAGGACAGAGCGCGACACTATGCGGGATAAGAATGGACTACCCAGATGAAATGTCCAGGGAATCCAGGACATAAAGGAACTCGGCTGGTCCAGAGCGGCGCAGGCAGAAGAAAGGTTCTCTGCGCTGTATGCCTTATCTGGATCGGGTGGGTCTACAAAACGAAAGCGAGGAAGATATGATCAAAGTCAATACGAAGATGCAGTTTATGGGATATAAACCAAATGACGGCGGCGACCTTGTTGTAGTGGACAAGCAGCCCGAAAAGGATGATACAAAGAAAGCAACGGAGCCGTCACTTCCAGGCATGACTCTATCAGGATTCGAGAACGGGATGTTTACCGGCAAGAGCGTTGCCGGCAAGATGGACTTGCTAAAGGATGAATTTCACGATCTCCTGAATGGCGAGGCGATGGATGGATGGGCTATCTTTGCGGTTAAGATTGTAGACTGAAATGCCCAAAATAGGGGCGGGGTGAAACGGCTATATGTATGCGGAGTGTAAGATTCCTCTTTATTTCTATATGACAATATGGTATAATTGAGACGAGGCTAGTGACGGACTAATTACCTGTCGCGAATAGCGGTTACTCCGAATCGTCCGCCTCGTCACATCAATCGGAGCTATCACGGAGGATAGATCATGCCTGATGAATTTACCAAGAAACAACTATTGTCGTTCTGGTCCCGTGTGTCAATAATAGATTTTTTTGATTGCTGGGAATGGGCCGGTTATGTAAATGATAGTGGCTATGGCATATTAATCATATGCCATACAAACCGCAAGCAAGGCTATCGCGTGCATCGGCTAGCATGGCTATTGACTTATGGTGAAATTCCTACAGGTCAGATGGTGCTACACAGATGCGGTAATCCTTCATGTTGCAATACAAATCATCTATATCTCGGCAACCATTCGGATAACATGCGAGATAAAGTAGAACATAATCGACTACGAAAACAGAACCGGAGCCTGTTATTGTCGAGTAAAAGACATAGTAAGCAGGCCTCATCTTCATAACAAGCGAGGGGTGAATGATGAAAGACTTAGCCGAGATTATCGCGAGTGCCGAATACCAGCGAGAACGCGACGCCCAAACTATCCGCACAGCCAAAGGAAATTTGCTGACGCGGGCGAACATACTGCGGAAGGAGCTAGAGGATCTTGAGCGCAAATTGGGGCAGTGTATGGATAACCCCACGGTGGCTGGCGTGGATGCGCTGATTGCATTGGGCGCAACCGGTGCTGTGAACGAAGCTATCAAACTGCGGATAAGGGTCGAGGGATATCGCGACAACGCGTTCCTGGACGACTTGATTGCGACGGAGGATCAATCGTGAAGCTATTAACGGTATTCAAGGAAGCCGCCTACGGGGGCATAGGGGCGTACACATAGCGCGGGGAGGCGAATAGGATGCGATGGATTGAGATCGTGATCATGGTCTACGCCGCCGCATGGCTGGTGGGTCTGCCCGGGATTGCGGCGTGAATATTATCCAGCAAGATAAGCCAACAGGAGGAAAAACGAGATGAAGTATATCAGCAAAGGCGAGTTAAATAGGTTGTGTGAGGTCTTCGATAATGCCCTGACTGGGAGTGGCGGGACTGAGAGATCGGGCATTTGTGCTGTGTTGAGCGAGGTGGGCATTGAGGTGGCACTGTTGGATGAAGAGATCCAGATCGTTCCGGAGCCTCAGCTACCAAGTGATCTCGAAACGTACAGCAGGGAAACGCACTGCGGCCATCACTGAGGGGGTGATGATGATGAGAATCGTATATACTGCCGGTTACGGCAACCAGAAACCAGAAGACTTTCTTGCGCGGTTGAAGGTGGCTGGGATAGACTTAGTTATTGACGTGCGATACTACGAAAGGGCGCGATTGGGGTGTTATCGCGCCACAGGATATGATGATAGAGGAATGGCTGCTTTTCTTGCTGGTCATCCAGGAGAACCGATTGACGAGGCAATAGAGTATAAATGGTGTCAGGAATTGGGCAAGCCTAAAGAAATGCCCCTGGATGATTATGTTCGTGATGTATTAGAAACAGGTGATGGGGAAAAATTCTTACGGATAACCGGGTGGCATATAACCAGACGTGTGAAGGTTGTCCTTCTCTGCGCTGAACGTGACGCATACAAGGATGGCACTGCGAACTGTCACAGAGCCTATGTAGCGGATGCGCTGGTGAAGTTGCTGGGGCCTGAGTGGGAAGTCAAGCATATCTGAGGGGGTGATCCTGTGTTCACGATGTTGTGCGACCTGGTACTCTTTATACTCGTAGGCGGTCTTGTGGTTTACGCAGTTCTGGAAATAATCACCATGCGGAGGGAAATGAAATGTGGAAAGAGTACAAAGGCTTACCGTGGGCGATCTTATAAAACCCTTTGACTTTTGTTGTCGGTTATGGTAAACTTGAAAGAGATTAAACGATCTCAACTTCGGAGCGGGGTCGCCTTATATCTCCCATAGCCGCACAACTTGCGGCCCTGCTCTCTTATATTTGATCCTACAAGGGGGCGTTTCCCCCGTAATACACATAACGACTTTGCCGCCGGGTCGCAGCACGATAACGACTTGCTATTAAACACAGGCGGCATTTAAGAACTACGCTACAGCGAATGAATATAGTAGCCGCAAGCCGATCAAGAAGCAGCACACAACTCCTGACACATAGGCGGTTACAGACATCTAAGGAATGGGCTGGGGCAACGAGCGACATAATCGCCCCGCATGGTATCATGCACAAATACTCCGCCCGTTCCTACCTTCGGGGCGGGTTGGAACTCACGGGTCTAGTCAACCTTCTACCTCCGGCCGGCCCCACCTTCCCATTTGAGGTTTTCTGATGACACAGCCAGAAAACACGACGCAGACAATGGAGATCGCAGAACTTGTGACACAGCGATTGCCGTTGTCCGGCGTTTTACCAGTGCCAGCAATGGCGCTTTTTTTGTTTTAAATAACGCATGGGCGGCGGAGGCGAAAGTCTCACTCTAAGCGTCGCCCTCACCTACTTAGAGGGGTGAACAAATGGAATTGATGATTGATACTGAGTTCAAGGCGCTGATCCCGGCGCTGATAGGTGAAGAATTGGCGGGGCTTGAAGACAGCCTCAAGTCTTTTGGGTGTCAAGATTCTATCAAGGTTTGGAATGGAACGATAGTCGATGGACACAACCGATATGCAATATGTTCAGAGCAAGGCATAGAGTTTCAGATAACAGAGTTGTTATTTGACAACAGAAATGACGCGAAAGTATGGATAATACAGAACCAGTTCGGGCGGAGGAATCTGAACCTGTACCAGCGCGGCAAGCTGGCTCTGGTATTGAAGCCGCTGATTGCTGAGAAGGCGAAGGACAAGCAACGACTATCGAAAGGGCGCGGCCAAAAAGGTTCACAGAATTCTGTGAACCTTAAAACAATAGATACTCAGAAAGAACTTGCCAAATCAGCGCGAGTGTCGCATGACACCATAGCAAAGATAGAGAAGATTGAACAGGAGGCAACGCCAGAGCAGAAAGAAGAACTGGAAACGGGTGAGGCTTCTGTGAGCCGGGTATATAACGAACTACGATTGGCCACAGAACCAACTAAGCCGCATGTCAGTCATAATTCAGGCAATAACGAATGGTATACTCCTGAGCAATATATTGAAGCGGCGCGCAAGGTTATGGGGAGCATTGATTTAGACCCGGCAAGTTCAACGCTTGCCAATACAGTGGTGAAGGCAGAGCGTATATACACAATCGAGGACGACGGATTAAGACTAGATTGGAATGGCAATATATGGCTCAATCCACCATATGACTCTAGGTTAGTAAAGGAATTCACCGATAAACTGATTGTCGAATTGGTAGCAGAGCATATCGAGTCGGCGATAGTTTTGGTTAATAATGCTACAGAGACGCAGTGGTTTCGCAAGTTGGTGGACGTAGGTGATGCTGTTTGTTTTACCACGGGGCGGGTACGTTTTTGGGGGGCTGATGGGAGCGCAGGAGCACCATTACAGGGGCAGACGTTTATTTATTTCGGCGATGATGTCGAGGATTTCTGGGATGAATTCAAGCAATTTGGATGGATAGCAACGATATGAGTGAATTTGACAATAAGCCAGTTTATGATTTTGCAGGATGTGTTGACGCGCAAAAGCCACACAACGAACAATTTGTGAAATGGCTTGAGGCACGTCCGCAAATTGTAAATGTGCGGAAAGCAACCCTTGAAGAAGATATGAGAGGGATAGATTTTTTCATCACTACCGATGGAGGCGAATACACTATCCAACTCAAAGTTGATTTCAAGGCGGATAAAACTGGTAATTTGCCATGCGAGACCATAAGCCAGGCCTATCATGAACGCAATAGCGTCATCGGAGCAGAATTCAATATGGCGGGTGTCGATTATATATTCTTCTTGCTCATACCATCCCGAAGGATTTTGGGTTATAGATTTTCTGAGTTTGTCCAGTATGTGATTCAGCATTATAGCGATTTCCGAAACTTTGCAGCAAATAACGACAACCCAGTGTTCAATATCGAACACTGGGTTGTCTTATTCCTATCAGCAAATTGGATCATTTGGCAAAAGTCAAGACAACGCTGGCAGCGGAATGATAACTGGAAGCAGATAAGCAGATCGGTGAAGGTGGTATGATGGCAGATAAGGATATACATAAACGTCACTTTGAATTGGCTAAACAGATGGTCGAAGAGAGGCGGCTTGACGATCACCACGAAATGAGTCTGGAGCTTCAGAAAGCTAAAAGCCTATTGGAGTTTGATGCGATCTTGGATAAGTACGATGGCCAGAAGGTGATATGATGCTAGTCACTGAACAGGAAGTAGATATAATCGAGGAATTACTCAAGCATGTATGTGGAACATGCGGTCATGCGCGAATGGATGGTCGACTTCCACGAGACCAGCGGATCTGCCGCGATGGGTATGGATACAAGCACATGGCCAACAAGGGGTGTGGCGCTTGGACTCCTCTTGAAGGCGAGAGGTGATATGATGTTCTCGACAGGTACGGAGTTCCACAAAGCATTGAGCGACGCCCAGAACGGAGAGCCGCTGAACACTGCCGCGGCAATGGCGGAGAATGCGAAGGATCTCATTGAGTCGTGGACTGACCTCAAGGTGGAGAGGATAACGGTTAAAGGCAAGAGCGGACTTATAACGTTAGGAACTAACAGGGGGAACTGACATGCACGAACAAATCAAATCATTTCTGGATGTGGTGGGCAAACGAATCGAAGACACAGCAGTCAAGTATTTCGACAGGTATGTTGAGCAGATGGCAGAACAAGTCGAGGCTTTCCGGGCAAGTGGTGGGGAGGTTCCAGAACAGCCTATGCTAAGACCAGAGTTTCAGCGTTATGTAAAAGAACTTATTCAGGGCACAACGATCAGCGTTCGAGGTGGTTTAAGTGACGATGAGAACGCATTAGCCGTCAAAATAGCCAGCAATCAGATCGGATTCGCTGTGCAGGACTATCTCGATAATACTAAGTAAGGCAACGGTGAGTCCATGTGGTTGAGACGAAGCGACACGGAGACGCATTCGATTATTACTACTCCCTGGGGGCGGAACGGAGCTTCAGTGCGGTGGTTGTGCATTGCAAGTGCAGTGCAAGGGCAGTCGCTAACTGGTCGAAGGAATTTAACTGGCAAGAGCGCATAATCCAGCGCGACCTTGAGATAAACAAGAAGACCGAAGACAAGACCGATAAAGCTATAGTAAACACGAAGGCAGACTACAGGGCAAGCATTGGGAAAGACCTGAAATCATTGGATCTGTTCAAGCAACGCGCAGAAAGACTGATAGCGGATTTCTCGGAACTGGTAGAAGATGGAAAAGTTAAGATAACATCTATTGACGAATTCGACAAAGTGACTGCCACTCTTAAAAAGTTTTATGACATCAAGAAAGACGCGGTAAAATTGGATCTGGAACTGATGGGCGAAGCGGCAGACGGCGGACATATAATCATAATCAACGACCTCTCAGGAGCCGGGGATGCAGATAAGACTGACTGATAAATACAAGCCCATACCGAAGCAGCAGGAAGCGTCTGATTGCCTTGCGCGATATATATTCTACGGGGGGGCCATGCGTGGGGGGAAACAGCTCTCTCTTGATGCTGAAATCGCCACTCCGGGCGGCATGAAAACTCACCGAGATATTGCGGTTGGTGATGAGGTATGCAATCCTGATGGCTCTATCTCTGTCGTGGTGAAGCTGCACGATATTACCGAAAGCGATGAGTATATACTCCACCTTGCGAACGGAGTTGACATAACCGCCAACGCTGATCATTTGTGGTACGGAGGTTGGCGGCGAGACAAAAAGGACTTTACCGCCTCGTGGGATAATGAATATTGCGTCAAGACCACAAAGCAAGTTAAAGAATACTTGGAAAAAACAACCTGCCGAAATGAGAAGTTTCGCATCCCGCTTCCAGAAGCGATTGATTTTGACGATCAACATGTTCCCCTTGATCCCTATTTATTAGGGATGCTACTCGGAGATGGATGCTTGACAGACACGTTGCATGATGATGGTTCTCGCCAGCCGATAAAAATAACCACAGAAGATATTGATCCTGTCAGAAAACATACCGATTCTCTTGGTATTCCAACGGTGGTATGGGGACAATATGCGGGCGGCAAAAAATGCGCTGACGTTGTATTGAAGGGCGATCACGGCAAAGAAATCAAGAAGGTGTTGGATCTACTCGGATTACTAGGGACGCGCTCAAAGACTAAATTCATCCCAGAGTGTTACAAGATCAATACTAAAGAAGTTAGACTGGCAATCTTTCAGGGGTTGATGGATACTGATGGTTGCGTCGATGTGGGGCGCAGTAGCTCCAGATTCTTTTCTACCAGCAAGCGACTTGCCGAAGATTTGGCTTTCATAGCGCGTTCGCTTGGATATTATGCCTGCGTGACAGAAAGATCAGCGCGAATCCGAGAGGCATATACTGATTACAAGGGGGACATAGCGGGGCCATATGAATGTTCTCCTTCATATATTGTATATGTGGCCGCTATGCAACCGGCGGAATTTTTCAGATTGGAACGCAAGAAAGCCAGATGTGGCGAACGGATCAAGCCGTTGACCGTATCGGTCGATAGTGTCGAGGCGACAGGCAGAAAAATCGAAATGCGTTGCATAACAGTGGCGCACCCTAACGGATTATACATCACTAATGGATTTACACCAACGCATAATAGCGTCTGGTTAGTGATGGAACTGCTCAGGCTATTATTGAAATATCCGGGCAATGTGGGATTGTTATGCAGATGGGAACTTTCATCTTTGAAACGCACAACGCTGATTACATTGCTTATGTTTTGGCCTGAGGCAGTTATCCAGCGACATCACAAGGGCGATGGGGTAATCGAGTTGCCCAACGGTTCTGTTCTCTATTACATGGGCTTGCGCCCGTCTAGCACTAACAATGCCCTTGATCGGCTCAAGTCTCTGGAAATAGGTTGCTTCGGCATGGACGAATCCACAGAAGTTCAGAAGCAATACTTTGATTTACTCAAAACCAGACTCAGCTTGCGGCTTCCTGATGGATCTTTTCCTATGTATCGAGGATGCCTCACAGGAAACCCGGAACCAGGATGGGTCGCTGAAACATTCGTTGAGCAAGAAAAATCAAATCATAAATTCATACCAGCACTCCCCAGAGAAAATCCACATATCCCGCCCGACTATATCCAGAATCAAAAAGAAGATCTCCCGGATGAACTCTACGAACAGTACATCGAAGGGTCCTGGGATGTGCTTATGAGAATGGGTCAATACGTGTTCCCGTATCCGTTGGTGAAAGCAGCTATGGAAGCACAGCTTGAGCCTAAAGGCAGACGAGAGGCGGGTGTTGACATAGCCCGGTTCGGTGGTGATGAGAACGTTGCGGCTATCCGTCAAGGCCCTGTTGTGGACATTCCTTACACGTCCAGACTCCAAGACACAAACACCACCACGAGCGACCTTGCGAAGTTTATAGAAGAAGAGGAGCCAGAGGAAACCAAGATTGACAGCGTGGGTGTAGGCGGCGGAGTATTTGACAATCTCAAAGCAATGGGGTATAATGTGAAGGAAGTCATAGGCGGGGCGTCTCCCAGGGACAAGGATAGATTCGTGAATGCTCGGGCAGAGAATCACTGGGGGCTGAGGAAGCGCATGGAAGAATACAACCTGGACTTGCCCAATGACTCAAAGTTGCGAGCGCAGTTCGTGGGGACAAAATACAAGATACGGACTGATCGCAGGATACTGATTGAATCCAAAGAAGACTTGAAGAAGCGTGGCGTGGAAAGTCCTGACCAGATGGAGGCTATCATAAACGCATTCTCTGAAGGGACGCAGCCGAATTCAGCAGTACATTTTTGGTAGGGGGATATTGTGGGAAGGGATATATTTCCAGCAGGGACAACCTTGCTGCATGAATTCGTACTGGAGGATTTAGGCATACCAGTCAAATCCAATTATATGGACGTGCATACACTGGCTCAGTCAAAGGCTTCTGAGTATTACGCTTCAGTGGGTGTGATACAGCAGTCTCAAAAACAATTCATGCGATATTATCAGGGTGTATTTGTATAGGGGGAAGGGGATATGGAAATAGTTGAACAGCTAGAAACGTGGCGCGAACAAATAGGCCCGTTTAGTCATAAGATGCTTGACGAATTGGAGAAAATGGGAATTTTCCCAATAGCTATCAATGTGGCAGATCACGAATATGATCCGTTTATACCTGAATCAGAATGGCGCGTGAGGCTGCAGCTCCAGAAAGGCGGGAAGTTAGGCAGAGCTATCAGCATCAGGCGATCATTCATTGAGGATTCGGAGCCTGACGTCATCGCTAAGATTTTATATCGTGTGCATACAACGAGATACTTTAACCCGTTGGTATGCTGAGAGCTTGTATGCGTCGTTGGTGCTTGCTTTGGAGTGTTTATGGTCGGCCGACTATGCAGGCGGTTCGATTCCGCCCTTGCACCCTCGACCATGACGGCGCATACTCGTATTACGGGGGAACGGAAGATGAAAACAGCATTATCGCAACTACGAGAGAAAACATGGGACATCGACAAAGAACTGGAAGAGGCAGAGGAAGTCGAAACGATAGCGAAGGGCTGCCGTGCCTGTGGCGGCAAGATAGAATCGGGCATCTATAGGCGGACGGTCACTGTGGCAGGCATTCGTTTCTCAGAAGGCAGCATAGCGGAAACCTTTATCGTCTGTTCAGGATGCCAAAGCAAGATACATAAGATGCTACAGGGGGAATAGTGGCAGGAGAAGCGATGCCAAAGGGACTGATAACAATTGTTCGTGACGCAGTGATGCCGATTCTGTTTGGTGGGTGGAATGCGAAACAGGATCAGCCAGCCTTGCAGAATAACACGACTGGAGACCTGGGCTTTCTCGTTGGCCGGAACAATCTCGGCCCCGACGGGACTGCTATCACTGAGAGCAATTACGAGGCGCAGATTGCGGCTAATCGCGGCCCTGTCCATGCGGCACTGAGGGTAACATCCCAGAAGGTGGGAGCGTCAACGCTCAGGATATTTACTCCGAAGATGGTATCAGCCAAAGCGCAGAAGTCCCAGCTTTACGTCACCAGGACGCGAGCTATCCCGGAGTTGAAGAAAAGAGAGCTGCTTGAGAAGGCGGGACCAGGATCGGTTCTGGCGCTTGCTGATGACGCCGAAGAGATTGTCGCAGGACACAGACTGGTTGACCTGATCGTCAACGTCAACAGCCAGTGGGATATATTCCAGCTTCAATCTATCACGGCGGGCTATCTGGGATTGACAGGGAACTGTTACTGGGTGCTACTGAAAGACAACCTGGGGTTGCCTACGGCTATATGGGTGGCTCCTGCTGAGTTCATGCGGGTGATACCTGACGCTGACACGCTGGTTGCTGGCTACGTCTACAGGCAGGGGCAGAATAAGCGCACGTTTGCCGTGGATGACGTGATACATTTCAAGTCCCCTGCTCCTGGCGTCAAGTTCCAGTTCTATGGGCGCGGTGATCTCATGGGCGCGGCGGATGATTTCGAGCTGCTCAAGAACATGTATGCGTTTGAGTTGGCCATATTCAGGAACGGCGGGATCCCTGCGACGATGATCAACGTGCAGGGGAACTGGACTGAGGAGCAAAAGACATCATTTCGATTACAGTTCCTTCAGCGGTTCGGCGGATCTGCAAACGCAGGGAAACCTATGGTGGGAGAGAATGTCAGTGTCGAGCAGTTGGGTCTTAGTCCGAGAGATATGGCATACCAGGAAGCGAGGAAGTTTAGCAATACTAATATTTATTCCAACTTCGGCATCCCTGAGGCTATGATGACAGGCCAGGTATCCACGAGGGCGGCGCTGGATGCCAGTATCGCTCAAGTGGCTATCTTCACCATAGACCCGTTCTTGAGGCTCATGCAGCAGGCGTTGAACGCTCAGCTGATACCACAATACACCGACCCGATATACGTTGAATACGATACGGTGATTCCACAGGATAAGTTGTTTGTACTTGAGGAACAAGTGAAGCTCCTGGAGGCTGCTGTGCTTGCAGGGAACGAGGTCAGGAAAGAACGTGGGCTTGAGCCGATGGAAGGCCTGGATGTGCCTTATCAGAACATCAGCCGCGTTCCTGTGGGTACGGAGATAGACAGGCGACCTACGCAGGCACAGGTTGAGAACATGGCAGAACGGGCGCTGGCGGAAGCGAAACGCAGAATGGGGGAATGGGATGAAAAAGTGTAAAGTTTGTGGGAAAAAGCTGCGCTGGTGGCAGATGAAGTTCTATAGCTTTAATCAAAACCTTGTCCACGAGAAGTGTTATCTGATTGATAATGATCGGTTTTTTCTGTTCTTGCGTGAGCCGCCTCCATATCCGATTCCCTGGGCGATAGACGCGGGGTGCGACTGATGGGTACACTTGCGGAAGATCGTGAACGGTTGCGGATAGAATTAGAGAGGGCGGTCGGTTGTGCGCGCAAGGATATAAAAGAAGCGTTGACTGTCCTGTATGACGACGACCGTCCCATTCGCCAGCGGTGGCTTGCTATTTGGTCTAACATATTCTTAAAGATTGCAGGATCGAAATTTAGAGCTAAGATAGTTAAGGGGAGCGACCGATGTTTATAAACAAAAAAGAAGTCAAAAAACTCACGAAGGCATTCAAGAAGTCGGCTCCGCATCTGGTGTCGCAATTTTCTACTCTATATAAATACCGCCCAGATATAGTGAATGCGGAGACCGGAGCGAAAGTGTCGTTTTACGAGAGCCTAATCTCTGGTGATAGAATGGTAGTCGGGCAACGAGGACAAACAGCATGAGCCTCGCCACTTACACAGAAGACGCCATAGTCAAAGTTCTCGCAGACGACCTTGAACTTGACATGATATGGGCGCGCTTTGACAAGACCACACTTGAGCAGGAGCGACAGTTCAAGCCGGTGATCCGCCGGCAGTTCAACAGCCAAGAGGCGGAGGTGTTGTCAAATGTGGGCAGGAGCGCACCGCTTGACATGCGCGTGGGAGAAACAGCGACCCATATCATGAATGGCTGGCTATTCGATTCGGCAGTCTGGATTCCAGTTTTCGAGGGAGCTGCGAAGCCGTTCATGAATGCGTCACTGGTAGAAGGGGCTATCGAGGGTATCCGCGGGATCAATGCAGGGTTGGGCATAGACCTGTCGCTGTCGTTCAACGTGAACGATCCTAACGTGGTACAGATAGTCAACGATAAACTGTTCAAGTTCTCATTTGAGGTGAACAAAGAGACAGAACGGCTACTCAGGAACGAATTCAAGGAAGCTATAGCGCAAGGTGACACGCTCCGCAATGTGGAAAAGCGTGTGGAAAAGGTGTTTGGCTTCAACGATAAAGTCAGGACGAACAGGATAGTCAGGACTGAGATTCTGGGGTATCACAACGCTGGCACATTTGAGGCTATGGTGAACTCCGGTGTTGTGGCAACGAAGCAATGGATCAATTCAAGGGACAGTAAGGTGAGAGAGTCGCATCAGACGACAGAGGTCGTGCCGCTCATGGATAGGTTTTCCATGGGCCTTAGGTTTCCTGGGGACTGGACTGGGGCTGTTGGGGAAATTGCGAATTGCAGATGCGCTCTGAGAGCGAAAACGTTTGTGATATAGGGGGAATGGGTATGTTTTGGTCTGCGACTGGAATAGCAATAGCCCTTGCAGCGAGTATTGCAGGGAAGTTCTGGGCTGACAGCGAATTCAAGAGGGTCAGGCTGATAGGCTTTGGATGTGCATTCGTTGCAGGTGGGCTTTTCATGTTGTTTTTCACGAGGGGGAACTGATATGTTGAGAGGTGATGCTTTGAAGGATATGCCGGATGAGTATATAGAATATGTGGAAGAACGGGAACGGGAGAAAAAACCTCCGATTGCTTTGGAGTCGCTGAAAGATGGCCCGTGTCGCGAGAGTGGCATATTTGAAGCTGGAATCGGTGAATATTCCGTGACAATGGAGTTCGAGAATGGCACGTTGGAATTCTCACCCAATAGCAAACAGGCGAAAGAGCAGTCAGAAGCTGACAAGGCTATCGCTGACGGGAAGCCGAGGTGGATTCACCATGACATTCTGGGGTGGAAATATGCAGTGATTGAGAGTAGCGAGTATCGGAACGCTCAACCCGTGTTGGTCTATAGGCTTGCACATCCAGGGGATGGAGAGTTCGATAGAACACGCATGATAGTAAAGGCAGGCGTTGAAGTATTGCCCTATGGCGAGATACCGCCGCCAGCGGGGCCAGAGAAGCCCAAACCCGTCGCCAGCGTCGTCTTCAATTATGACGGCGGGGAATGGCTGCACATGGCGGACGAAATAACGATAGACGCTGTTTTAACTGAAGGAGTGCCGTTCGGGCAAACAAGAACTTACATCCATAGCGGTTTGGTGGATGTCGAATTTGAGATTGACACGGACGACGTACAGAAGTTGTTCCAAGCTGGACGGGGTAGGCTTGAGGTTACCTGGCTTTATAGTCCGCTCGCCAATACTGTATCAGGCAGTGTAGCGGCGATAACGATTAGGCGCGTGCCGGACATAGACAGGCGCATAATAGTGTTCAGGATGGAGCGCGACTCCGAGCCTGCGTATGAGCCTGATTCGCTTGACAACTCTCCGCCATTAGGCCCTTTTCAGACACACATGGGCCACGGCCCGCTTTGCCCTGACTGCGACTCGCACACAGAATCACGCTCCATGCCGGACGGGATAGAGCAGTGGTGTCCTGTGTGTAACGTGAGAGCGTGGAAGCCGCTTACGGAAGTGGAGAAAGAGCAGGCGCGAAATATAGGGCGCAAAATAGCGTAGGAAATATATAAGAAATAGTTCAGGGGGAACTAACAAGGTGAAATTATGGAAGTAGCACTGGCTAATAAGATGTTTACACAGGCAACAGTTGAGAAGGGCAGCTTTGACGAAACAGAGCGGACCTTCGTGGCGTGGGCATCGAAACCGGTGCTTGACAGAGATGGTGAGATAATAGCTTCGGACGCGTGGGACTTGAGGGATTACGAGAAAAACAAAGTCCTCTTGTGGGCGCATGATTACTCGTTGCCGCCAGTAGGGAAAGTCCTATGGCTTAAACAGCAGAAAAATGGGCTAAAATTCAAGCCTCAATTCGCTCCCACTGCTATGGGAAAGGAACTTTTCACGCTTTACAAAGACGGCTTCCTCAACACTTTCTCCGTGGGATTCATTCCGCACGACTTTGAGGAAGACGAAGAGAACATGGTGGAGTTCATGGGCTGGTTTGGTGACATATTCGAGAAGCCTGTCTTGACTTATACGGACGTGGAACTCCTGGAGATTTCCTGCGTCCCTGTGCCGTCATGCCCTGCGGCCCTGGTGGAACGGGCGGCGAGTGGCCAGATAAAGGCTAAGGGACTCGTAAAGGCTATCAGGGAAACCGCAAGCAAGACTGTAATCCCATTCAAAAAGTACGCCCTGGACGACGAGGATGCAGGATGGGACGGGCCAGCAGAACGCAAGGAAGCTGATACTGACGATCTGTTGCTCATGTCCACCTGGTACGACGCAGAAGAGCCAGACAAGAAGTCCAGCTACAAGCTCCCACATCACAGAGCAGAAGGACATAACACGGTCTGGCGTGGCGTTGCGGCGGCTATGGTGGCACTCCTGGGCGGGCGTGGCGGCGTGGACATACCAGATGACGACCGGCGCGGAACATACGGCCATCTTGAAAGGCATTATCGCGAATTTGACAAAGACGCGCCTGCGTTCAAGCATTACACAGAAACAGACCTGAAAGCTATGGATATACAGCCAGAAACGGTTAAAACATCCGGTGGCGATGTAGACGGTGTATGGGAAGCGACGGACGCCAAAGAGCGCGACCCGTTTGATAGATTGCGAGAGGATGTGTTGGCAAAGGAAGTTGACGGTATCATACCAGTGAGTGTCCAGTTCTTCCACGAACTTATGGATGCTTTAGAAAGCAAAGCGACAAGCGCGGAGCCGCCACTTCCAAAGAAAGCCAGCGACGCCACTATTGGTATACCAGACGAAGAATACGCCTTGCTATTAGAGCAGGCGATAAAGATACGAGAGAGGGATGAAGCATTAATAAAGCTCTCTCATAAGTATGCAGAAGTCAACGCCAAGTTGAGCGTTCTGCAAGGCGGGATCGGATAACTCCCGCGACTGACGGTAGAAATGTCAGGTAGAAAGCCTCTGGAGATATTAGCGACTCGGCTAGATCGAGCGTGGAAATATCAGGGAGGTCTTCACCGGAGATATTAGCCGAGGATATTGACCATAACACCGAAACGGCTAAGAGGTGAACGACATGCCAGAACTGACAGAAGAAGAACTCAAACAAAAACTAGAAGCGAATGAAGCGCTTAGACAAAAACTCAAAGACGAAGTGGACATGCACTTCAATAAGCAATATGAGACTGATACCGAACTTGCCGAGATAAAGGCAAAGGTAGGCGTAACATCTGACGAACTCTCCAAAGACAGTATTGACAAGTTGGCTGATCAGGCTGATGAGACGGGGAAAAAGTTGGACGCCATAGGCGAGCAGATGAAAGAGGTTGCCGCCAAGTCCGCGCCAGACGCCCCTGATGAAAAAGCTCCAGAGGTGCATTTCGGCCAGTTCATGAAGCAGGTTAAGGCTGCCAAGAACCACGGCGAGATCGGCGAGGCGCTGAAAGGCATCGAGGATCTGAACCTGGACATGCTGACTACTCAGGGCGTGAAGCTGCCGAAACATTTGGCGAAGATTTTCGACGGCGGTTCCAGGGTGAAGACGACCGGATTCCTGGAAGAAGGGCAGGGGTCGCTTGGTGGATTCACCGTCCCTGAGCAATTCGTACCAACGTTGCTCACTATGGAGTTGCTTGAACCTATCATGCGCTCCAGGGCATTCACAATACAAGGCACAGGCCATGTGTTGAAAGTGCCACGGATAGTGGAGACCAGTCGCGCGACCAATCTCTTTGGCGGCGTAAAGGGCAACTGGACATCAGAGGGTGTAGCGATTGCCAAGTCGAACCCGTCTTTTGGGCAGGTGGCTCTGACGGCGAAGAAGCTGGCTCTCTTGACCTACCTTTCCAACGAACTCCTGGATGATAACGCCGTAGGACTGAACGATGTCCTCGTCAGGATGTTCACTGAAGCCCTGGGATGGTTCGAGGATAAGGCATTCATCAACGGTGATGGCATAAATGAACCGCTGGGATTGCGTCAGAGCGGCGCAAAGTTGGCTTCTGCCGCAACAACTACGTCCACAGCCTTCCTCGTTGCGGACGCCTGCATATTGTTCGCAGCGTCAGTTCCTGGAACGGAGAAGCGCCTTATCTGGCTGATGAATCCGGGTGTCAGACGCGCTCTCCCGCAGATGGTTTCCTCAGGTACGGGTGGAGACAATATCTGGTATCCCCGGAACGTTCTTACCATCAAGGATGCTCCTGATCCGTGGACTTTGCTTGGTATTCCTATTTTCTGGACGGAGCATCTGCCAGCATTCGGCACTGATGAGGACATAATGCTGATCGACCCCCTGAACTATCTCGTCATGCAGCGTCAGGATATTCGAGTCGCTATCTCGACAGATTCCCGGTTCGAGGAAGACGAGACTGGATATAAGCTGACCACGCGCTCGGACGGTCAGAACTGGGTCACTTCCAAATTGGAGCTGGCGGACGGCTCTACAGATGTTTCCCCTGTCGTGGTAAACAATCACACCTAAAGTGTGCTAACCATGATTGAGGGGTGAATTTTATGCCTATGAAAACGTTAAACGAATTCCTGAACCGAATTATCGAGAACAATAAGGGATCGGAAGAAGCCCGGAAAGAACTTGCACCTTACAGAGCCAAGACCACTGGCTTCCTGGAGGAGGGCCAAGGATCTCTTGGCGGCTTCACAACCCCTGACGAACTCTTTGGTGAGGTTCTGGACGTCGTATTGGAAAACTCAATAATAAGACCCCGCGCGACTGTTGTGCAAATGACGAGCGACACTCTGGGCGTTTCCAGGATAGTTGACACGACTCATGTGGGAAGTGTTCTGGGCGGTATCATTGTGTCGTGGGTGAACGAGCAAGCGGACATAGCAGAGACGAATCCGGCTTTCGGCCAATTAAGATTGCGAGCCAAAGGATTGAAAGGCCTATGCTACACGTCGAGAGAATGGCTGGAAGATTCAGGGCCGGCCCCCGAAGCTCTTCTGCGCGAAGCCTTTGGGCAAGCCCTGGCTTTCGAGTCGGACGATCAATACATCAATGGGGACGGGATTAACCGTCCGCTGGGGATACTGAACTCAGACGCGATAATTGAAGTGAGCAGAGCAGGGACGACCTTAGTCTGGGGCGACCTGGTGAAAATGAACCAGCGACTTCTTCCCAGATACGAAGGTGGCATGGAAAATTCTGCAATCTGGATGATGAATTCGGATACACAGCCTGAAGTGTATGGAGCATCCCCAGGCGCAGGGTTTGTGGAAAACGAGAAGATACTGCGAAAAGAGTATTTCTTTTCGGAACACATGCCGCGCAGGAGCGTTACTGGCGACATATTGCTGGTAGCTCCGCAGGCGTACTTGATCGCTGACAGAGATTTGATCGTTGATATATCGACGGGTGCGAAGTTCGAGTCGGACCAGGTGGCTTTCAAGTTCATTCTGCGAACTGATGGCGTACCCATACCGGCTTCCCAGATAACGCCGAAAAACGGGACGCAGACGCAATCCCCGTTTATCGTGTTATCCGGCGGTGTGTCTTCGTCGTCATCCTCAAGTTCCAGCAGTTCCTCGTCGTCATCCTCAAGTTCCAGCAGTTCGGGGTCTTAATGAAATAAAGAGGTGAAAAGAAATGGCAAATCTGAGATTCAAAGAAATGAGCAGATCGCACGATGGTGTGAGCGTTTATGCTATTGGCACAATAGCCCTGGGTGCCGAAAGCAGTGATGTCATGGTAACAAAATACTACAACATGAAAAACTATGACGCTATTCTAGGCGTAGCGATAGCGGAAAGTGTTGTGGCGACTCATACGCTGACCTTCAAGATGTCTCAGGGCAGCGATACTGACGGAGCCGGCTCCGCAACTATAAGCGGAGCTTCTACCACGTATCTGTCAACCCAGGTCACGGACGCCGTTCAGTATATACTTGAGGTGGACGCTGACATGCTGACTGACGGTTTGGACTACGTGGCTATCCAAGCGTCAACAGACGATCCTGATGGCGTTGAAGCGGTATGCCTGGCAGTCATCCCGACCTTCGGGCGCTACAGGCAGGCGACGACTCCTGCATAACTGACATGATGGGCGGCTGGCGAGACCTTCCGGGTCTCCTCGCTGGCCGTCCCATCTCAACTTAGGGGGAACGGAACGATGGGAATAAGGTTTAGAGTTTGGGATCGAGAGAAGATGTTTTATCCTAAACTTGACGATGAATATGATGTTACTATGAGCGGTGTTGTATTCCTGGCTGGCGATGAGATTGAGAAGAAAGATGCAATCGCCATGTTATCAACAGGCCTCAAAGACAAGGACGGGAAGGAGATATGGGAAGGGGATGTGGCGAGTCTTACTCACAAAGACGGCGAAGTGGTGCAATGTCATATTTTTTGGTGTGGCAATATGCCGGGATTTGGAATCCGAGAACTTGATGGATGGGATCCGATGACCAGAACAGGTGGATGGCGCCCTGATGCAGAATACCAGGTGATTGGTAACATCCACGAGAATCCCGAACTGCTAAAGACGGCGGAGGTGGCGAAATCATGAGACTACTCTGGTTTTCCGCCACTCCCGAATGCCAGTCAGGATATGGTATCGCCAGCAGGTATATGATTAGCTGGCTAACGAAGCAGGGGCATTTCGTAGTCCCTGCAACAAAGCATCCGACGGATGTTAGATTCAGGAACTGGAAAGTGCCTGGAACGGACAAGACAGTACCTATAGTCTGTGGAACGAACGTGGGTATTATCAATGATGACGTGATGGATAAATGGGAGATGGATGTCTGTATATCAATGTTTGACGTATGGGCAATGAAGGATAAGCTAAACAGGCACATCCCGTGGATTCCTATCGACACGCAGAACGTGAGTGAGAAAATCGTTGACAAGGTGAAGGATCTCCCGATGATAATAGCCATGACCAAACACGGGAAAGCAGAGCTTGAGACGTGGGACCTTGAGCCTGAATACGCTCCCATAGGCTTTGACCCAGAGACCTTCCATCCCAAGCCAGATGGCGCTGCGGAGTTCCGGGATTGCCTGAAGTGGAAAGACGGTTTGAAGCCGGAGGATATGTATCTGATAGGGTCGGTAGGCCTGAATTACGGAGACGACAGAAAAGGCTTTGTGCTGCTCATGCAAGCGTTCAAGTCTTTCCATGACAAACATCCAGAGGCGAGGTTGTATCTTCACACCCAGGGTAACAAAGAGAAAGAGGGCATGGCTTACGGACGCATAGCTCAGGAACTGGGGATCATGGAGTATGTTGCCTGGGCAGACCCCGCGACGTTCTGGTTTGGTGAGTTCAGTGCTGAAGAACTGGCAAGCATCTATTCCGCCTTTGACCTGTTTTGTCTGCCCACTAGGGGTGAGGGATTCGGGATGCCTATCATAGAGGCTCAGATGTGCGGGACGCCTGTCGTGGTGACTGACAACACATCATGTCCAGAGCTTTGCAGGACGGGCGCTTTGATACCCACAGACGGCGACGACTTCGTGTATACAGGCTTGAACACATGGCGAGTGCAGCCGAGACCAAGCAAGGTCGAGGCAGCGATTATCGGGATGCACTCCACAAGAGACAAGATTGACTTTGATGCTATACCTGAGCGTGTGTCTGAATATCACTGGGATAACGTCTGGGCTAATCATTGGCAGCCTATCGTGGACAAGATAGAGGGATTGCTTCCGCTGGACTCTCTGGAAGCGGAAGAAACAAAAGCGCCTATCCAAATGGCGTAGGGGTAATGAAGATGTTATATCCAAAAATAGAGATAGACGGTAGCGAAATGAAGGCTTTTTTATGGGAGTTTCGCGTTCATGCGTGCGAGGGAACGACGATCAAGGTCTCTTGTTGGCAACATAACGGGCCAGGGCTTTCTCTGCCTAGGGCCGATATTGTACCTGTAGAAAAACAAGTCCATCACATAACATTCAATGATGGTCTTGGGGCGGAAGCAAAATATCGAGTCGAATTATCCAGAATCGAAAGCCATGAAAAAGTAGACGAAGTTCCATTCGTTGATTATTTTTTCGTAGTACCCGGCATGACAGTACCCGGTCAGATACACGAAGTGCCGAGTATCAAAGATATTCGTTCGATGGCAAAAACAATCAATCCCGATTTAGTTGTCCCAGAGGGAGAATGAAATGGCAGTCAATATTAGTAAACTTGACATGGAATTCGCTTTGGTTCTGGGACTACAGGAGGCAACCTTACGCACCTACCGAAGAATGGCAGCAATATTTGAGGGCATCGAAGCCGTAACGAATTCTGGGATTCAAAATCCCTTTGTTGAGTTGGCTAATGGAGAGCGTGAAATGGTTGAGCTTTGGCGCAATCAAATCAGTGAAATGGAAAATGCCAGTGAAATATTCAGCTTCATAAGAAATCATAGTATAGATATTTCATGGCATGATAAGGGGGGATGAAATGGCAGAAGCTAAATACAGATTGAAACTGAAATCGGGATGGCGCGGAAAAGCCGACAGCATTGACCCTGAATGCGAGGAGAAGGAATACAAAGCCGGCGAAGAACTGGACGTTGACGTGAAGACATACCAGGCACTTGTGTTCCAATACGAGAAAGCTGCGCCGGTATCCGTAGAGGAAATAGGGGCTAAGGCTGTCGAAGACGCAAAGCCCAAAGGGGCGCAAAGAAAACGAGCCAGTAAGTCCAAAAAGTGACAGGTGCAAAATGAAAAAAGCAACACCTAAGAAGATAATAAAACAGCGGAGAGGCAATACTAAAATAAAGAAATCTGTAACCAGAGACAAGGCGCAGAGGTCTCCAGTTCCGAAATAGCAAGGGGGAAAATTAGAATTTAGCGCGCTAGGTGGCAGGAGGGATAAACATTTCCCCCGTCCCCCTGTCATTTGTTGGAGGTTACATTGTGAAAATGTTTGTTGTTTTATTGCTCATATCGGTTTTTGCGTCTACGCCAGGTTTTGCGCATAATGATTCTCCGATGGCAGGAGATGCCCTATTTGCACAGCTTTTCAAAACGTTGATGCTGCCAGGACTAGTTTTCGACGCGGATGAAACACTGGAGTTTTACTGGTCTGCTACTTCGGGTGACGTAGACCATTATTCCGTTGTTTTGGTTGTTAATGGTGTTGAGCATCCAGAGCGTTTTGATACGGCATTATTGCCTACTAAGGAATTTCCTTATGCGGTTCCTTATATAGCGCAAGTAGGAGATGTGCATCGCATTAAAGTTCAGGCTGTTGATGCTGAAGGCAATACTGGGCCGATGTCAGCATTGTCATCTCCTGTTTTGCGAATACCTAACACATCCGTTTCCAGGAAGCCCGAAGCGGTAACAGAGTAAATCATGTAATCTTGAGATCTGGACTACCAACAAGCAAATGAGGAGGACTAAATGTCACATTATCACATCTTGACAAAGAGCATTGATAACAAAACGGTTAATATTGCAGTGCATCTTCCTATTCTTGCTGGCGAAAATACGGCAGGGCAAGCTCTGGGCGGGGAATCGGTCACCTATCAAGATGCAATAAAAGCCACGTTACCGCAGGATGCTGACGGAACCCCTGTGCCTACTAGAGTTCCTGATTTGTTGACGAAAAATCCACCAGAACATGCAGAGCTTCTAAGTGGAGCAAAGAAGGAGGTCTCCCTGAACTTTAGGTTTTCATCAATTGATTTGACAAACTTAGAGCGTCGGACTGAAATTGAGAACGGGAACGCCAACAAGGACATGATTGGTGTTGTCCAGATGGTAACAGACATTGCAATACCTGGGACAGACTTATGGAATAAAGTGCTAGAACCACTGGAATGGTGGGGCTACCATAGAGATATTTAAGGGGTGGTGATATAAATGGCTGAACATAATTGGACAGGATTGACGACGGCGGCAGAAGCTATAACGGGGTCGGCACTTAATACATTGGCGGATGACACTGGTGTTTTAGGGTCGGATATTGGCCCTCAGGACGATTTCTATGTAAGATTTGAGGTGCTATTGGCGTCAGTTGATTTATCAGCACAGGATAACCCTGCGATATATTTGTATTATATTAAGTCGGATGATGATGGTACTACCTTCGAGGACGGAGCGGCGGCTGTTGAACCAGCTAGGCGACCTGATGTTATCGTTCCTTTGCGGGAAGTCAATGCAGCCCAGAGGGTTATGATAGACGCTTTATTTCCACCTGAGAATTTCAAGGTATTGTATTTCAACAAAACCGGCGCAGCTTTGGCAGCTAGTGGCAACACTATATTCTATAGCCCGTTCACCACGGAGACAAACTAAATGAACGCGCCAGACCTTTACCCAATGCACACTAAAGGCGGCTTGTGGTTGCCAAACGAGAAGCCGCTATACTCGCCACATCAGTATGTGGATGACGAGCGGTGTGTGGGTTGCTGGCTGTTTAATGAAGCTGGTGGCAACGTTGCCCATGATATATCCATTCATGGCAATGACGGTGTATTGACTAATGGGCCACCGTGGGAGGCAGAAGGCTTATCGTTTATAACGAATCAATCAGTAGCAACGCCCATATCTTTCGCAGCAACGGATAGCTTCACGGTTATAGCTAGAGTGAAGATAACCAATATCGGAGCAGACAGGACTATATTGGCTGGGATAACTGGCGGCTCCGGAACGCTGTTCTGGTTTGACTCTGGCGGCCCCGACGGGTTTGCTTTGTTTGTAGATGGTGTTGCTATCGGCACTGGCGTTTCTCCATCTGGTACAATTCTTAATACCTGGCGCACAGTTGCGGCAACATATAACAATGCGGATCAGGCTGCTGTCGTGTACGTCGATGGCGTTGTCGAGGATTCGGGAGCATTAGGTACTGATCCCAGTGGCGGCGGCGTGATTTCCATCGGAACTGAAAAGGTAGGAAGTACAAACAGGGCACTTGCGGGCGGCATAGATTATATAAGTTTATACGACGCCCCCCTAACCCCATCAGAAATAGCCGATTTATTCAACAAGCCATTCGGCGGCATCAAAGAGATGCGCCCGATGGTGTTTGGGTTCACGGCGGCGGCGTCTTCATCCAGTTCCAGCAGTTCCTCTTCGGAATCATCATCCAGTTTGTCCTCATCGTCGAGCGTTTCCGTGTCGAGTTCTTCCTCGTCTAGCAGTGTGTCAGTATCTTCATCGAGTTCGAGCGAATCCGTTTCTAGCTCTTCGTCTTCAAGCTCAATATCGGTATCGTCCTCATCATCATCTCTGAGCGTTTCTTCGTCGTCATCCTCTAGCTCAGAATCGGTGTCGTCTTCTTCTTCGTCATCATCTCTGAGCAGTAGTTCTTCATCATCGAGTCTGTCGCTATCGAGTTCGTCGTCTTCTTCTCTGTCAGTGAGCAGCTCTTCATCGAGTAGTAGCTCCTCATCCTCTTCTTCGGCGTCGGTGTCTTCATCCTCAAGTTCCGTATCTTCGAGTTCTAGCAGCTCCTCTTCGTCATCGAGCCTGTCGGTGTCTAGCAGTAGCAGTTCTATTTCGGTTTCTTCCAGTTCTTCGCTATCGAGCAGCAGTTCTCTATCATCTTCGTCCTTTATCCCGCTTCTGCGGATTACCATATATTTACTTGGAGACAAGCATCCGGTAACCAAACTTGATGATAAGCATCAGATATTTGGGCTTTCTGACAAACACATGGCAAAGGCAGCGTGAGAAATGGCAAGATTTATCGCAAAAGGCTACAAGAAATTCTCCAGGGCGCTGATAACTGAAGACGAAGGCGCTCTCGTTCCCGTAACCGATCCGCTCATGAAAGTAGTTAATGATGCAGGGGCAGTCATTCAGGACGAGGCTCCTGCATCATTAGATAACAACGGCACAGCAGCGGTCACTATATACAGCCTCGTTGACACTACAGATGCCGCCTTTATTGATGGCGAATGGGTGAAAGCTATCTTTACATTTACCATTGGCGACGAGGTTCTGCCAGCAGTAGACCTGATTTTTATAGGGGAGCAAAAATTATGATAGCCGACCTGGATGCCTTCAAGACATTTCTGGATATAGCAGAGACAGACGACAGCCAGAATGACATACTGAATCAACATCTGAATGCCGTCGATGGGCTGTTTAATGATTTGGCGGATTACGAGTTCGACTCGACTGCGTATACGAATCAGCTATATAATGGCACAGGTGGACCAAGACTATGGCTCAGAAATATTCCAGTGACTGCTATCGTTCAAATTTCCGCTGAACGCATACCCGGTATCATGATAAAGAACACAACGTCCGGGGCGGCACGCGCTACTATTGATGTGGACGTATCGGCGCAGACGCTGACCCATACGCTTGTTGTGGGCGTTACGACTACCACTGCCCCCATAGACTTGACGGACGCAGCCTCAGACACGCTCTCTGAGCTTATAACGGTCATCAATGCCCTGGGTAATGGATGGTCGGCAGAGATAGACGATACGGCACTGAACGGACTGCCATCAACTGAGCTTCTGGAAGTCATGGGATTAAATTGTGGCGCTCCCCGGCGTGGGGGTGATGCTCAATTCAGAGATCTGGACATTCCAGGCGAGCCGCTGGGAGATGAATTCAGGATAGACGATCCGGAGATGGGTACAGTATTTGCCCAGCGAGGCTTCCCCAGGGGCGTCAACAATGTCATAGTGTCGTTCACGGCGGGGTATACAGCCGCCACAATGCCGAAGTCGCTCCAGGAAGCTGTCTTGGTAGGCGCGCAGGCTTTGTATAACCGTGGCGAAGAGGATGGTTTCGGAGCGTCAAGCTACAGCCAGGGAGAGTTGACTGTGAAGTACGCTGACTGGCTTCCTGATTATACGTTGACCATGTTGGAGCGATACAAACGGAAGTCGCTGGGGTAGAACGATATGAGAGGCAGAAATACAAAATGCCGGCTTGAGCCGCCGCTAGACACCCAGACAGCCACAGGAGGCAGGACGCGGCAATGGCCAAACCTTCCTGAGTTTCACGGGACCATATCGCCATTGTCGGCGGCGGAGCAAGAGTTCTGGGAGCGTAATGTTGAGGATGCCTCTTTCAGGCTCATGGTTATGGGCAGGGCTATCCCTGCGCAGCACAGGGACAAAGTGACTACCAAGAACAGGATCGTGGTGTTGAATCGCAGAAACGAGCTTCTTGAGCAAGTCTACGATATTATAGGCGTGATGCCACATGCCCGGCGTGGGCGGATCGCTCAGTTCGAGATCATATTGGGGAATCAGACATAGGGGGAA
>SDBS01000175.1_pt1 | contig 54570 bp, 49 predicted proteins | sample 2277091 | NCBI WGS metagenome assembly SDBS01 (sample SAMN10404972, study PRJNA504765) | marine sediment metagenome | isolation source: marine sediment core GS10_PC15, 163 cmbsf | place: Arctic Ocean: Southern Knipovich Ridge | collected 2010 | reverse complement strand
AATAATTCATTCGTCCAATTAAAGTTTAGAATTGAGTGTCCAATTTTAGGCACATGGTGCCTCTATGACAGGCTCTGTAACCGATTTAAGTGGTTTAATAACTTATTTGCCGAGAGGTCTGTAATAACACGTTGAGCTTGTCTTAGTGTTTAGAACCGACCAAGTTAATCATATACAGAACAAAGGAAAGCTTGAACGTCCCGAAAGCGTGGGCGTTTCTTGCTTGTTCTGTGGGCACCTTGGTCGGGCCTCAAACACTGTAGGATTCTGCCCACGTGTCGTTATTAGAACAAACAAACCATGATAAATGATATTACTGACTTAAGAACTCTTGCGGGACATTATTTTGAACTAGGATTCAATGTTACCTGCATTAATAACTACCGTAATAAGTTCAATTACACCGACCAGAACCTTTGGAAAGCACCATCTCATGAATGGGAATCATATTCAGAGAAAAGACAAACGATAAATGAACTAAACTCCTATGATTGGAATACTGCTATAGGACTTGGTGTTGTATTAGGATTTGATGGCCTTATAGCGATTGATCTTGATGGCTGTATCGAACTTGATTTTCTTTTCTGGATATGCGATATTCTAAATCTTGATTATAATTATGATTGGATTGTTAAATCAGGAAGTAATAGTGGCTTTCATATAATACTAATGTGCTCCAACCGCCCAAAACCAGAAGAAATTGATGTTAAATGCATTGAACGAGGATGGAATGGATGGGTAAATGGTTGTTCTGACTTCGGTTACCCAGCTGTTAATGCATACTATCCAAAACTATATTGGCCATCAACTAGATCTTCTCCCTATTACGATAAATCTATAATGGAAGTATATTTCAATGAAAAATATAGAATTGAGTGGTTATTTGAAAAAATTGAGTTTAGGTGGGAAAATCATCTTGTTCTTCCTAATTCTCTTCATAGATCAAATCTTAGATATCATTTTCTAAATAATTTTCCTACACAGAAACCAGTGGAGGTTGATTTTCAGTTATTAGAAAAATTGAAGACTGAATTGTGCCAAGAAAAATCACACTTAAGTGGAACTGAATATTATATAATAAATAAAACTTGTGGAGATGATATTAATAGGGATAAGTCTATCTATATGAAATTTGTAGATCGAAAACCCAGTTACTTGGTATTCAATATACAACCATCAAAAACAATAAATGGATCAAGATCTGATAACCTTGAATTATCAATCGCTAAGATGACTTGGATAATTGGACAGGATAACCCAAAATACACTCTAAAACGAAATGGATTTTCTGTCATTAATAACAATAAAAATTCATTCGATCTAAATGATGATAATCAAATTGAAAAATTATTTTCTGGTTTAGATTCGTTCTTAAAGGATTTAAATATTGTAGATTTTATTATCTGTCACGGATACAAATTCCAGTCTAAAATTATTTTAAATTCTATGAAGATGCTGGGGATATCAATAAAACCGTTTATTAATAAACCATTTCTATGTACTTTTAAAAAATCTGTACGAGAATCGTTTCGTTTAGAAAATAATATGAATTCCTTCGATTTAAAGTTGGAAATTAAAGACTTATATAAAAGAGTATTTGGCAAAACAAATTTTAACCTATCTGATTGTGAATCAGGGTGTGTTGCACTACATTATTGTTATCAAGCGATATCAATGGAATGGCCGGAATCATACCTCAAACCAGAACTAATAGAATAGAGGAACTGGTATCTCGAAATTTGCAGTATTGCTATTTAAGATAGTAATAATAAGATTTCAAAAGTTCAATCATGATCTGGATTCTATACTGTTATTGTTTACTAGGAATAATCATTCTGGTCCTATACCATTTCACCAAGTATTCAAAATACATCCCGGATTACTGGCGGGGCAAGTCAATATTAAGGCTTGTCTTTTTTCATTTCATAAGGTCAATGCTATTCCTCATCGTATGGCCAGGTTTAGCTATTCATTACCTCTATGATAAAATAAGAAGAAAATATCCGGCAAAAAATAGTCATCCCACTGTAGAGCATATAGATCAACCATACGTATTAAAAGATGAACTGTCATTGTCAAAATGTTGCGGTGGTGGAATCATACTATGTAAAGAATGTGGCTTTGAAGAAAAGATCATAGCTGGTGTTCATCACCAGACAGATGGAGATTATAGGCTTGGATATCAATGTCAAAAGTGTGGGAAATTTATTGCGATTCTGGATCCTTTCAAATACGAGAAGCTACCTAAATGTGATTGTGGTGGTGAGTTAAGCCAGGAAAATCTTGTCTTTTGTAGTAAATGTGGTAGTAAGAATGTCTACTATAAGATGACATATATTACTTAGCCTCACGAGTAATGACAACCTGACAATACAAAGCTAATACAAATAGTAAAATTGTTTCAGTAATGTTGCAGTAGATACAAATTAAAATGAGTCTATATGTCTGATTTAAAGACATATATACTCATAATAGAGTAGCTCCACCAGGACTCGAACCTGGATCTAAAGTTTAGGAAACTTTTGTTCTATCCCTTGAACTATGGAGCCATGACTGCATGCGTGTGGGTGTGAAATAGGGTTTGGAAACAAGTGTACGTGATTTTTCGGTGGACAAATATAGCCATATGTTTCATTCCTGTCAAAGTTTTTTTATTTTTGTCAACTCAATATAAATCAGCAGGATCAGTAATTACAAATAAACTAACCTATGGGAAAAGGAGACATCAAGACAAGGAGGGGAAAATTATTCAGAGGATCTTACGGGATTTCAAGACCTAGAAAAAGGAAGGTCAGAGGAGTACCCGGACCTGAAATGGCACAGTTGAAAGATACAGCCAAAAAAGAAACCAAACCAAAAGCCAGGGCTGAACAGAAAAAAGAGACTGAAGTTAAAGAAGAGATAATTCGGAAAGCACCGGTTGTTGAGCAGCCCCTCGAAGTCACAGAAAAAGTCAGGGAGAAAACTGACACTGCTGTTGAAGAGCCCAGGACCGTAGAAAAAGCTGAAGAGAAAGTTGAATCCGAAGCAGAACCTGCAAAAGCAGCAGTAAAAGCTGAGGAGAAGGCTAAAGTCAAAGTTGAAGAATCTATCAAAGAAGAAAAGGTTGAGGCCAAAGTTGAAGAACCTGTCAAAGAAGAAAAGGTTGAAGCCAAAGTTGAAAGTCCCGATGCTGAAGAAAAAGTAGAAGCGGTAGAGAAAAAGCCAGCAGCAAAAAAAGTTACTCCCAAGGCTAAAGAAGAAACTAAAGAGGTCAAGGAAGAAAAACCGTTTAAGAAACCTGTAGCAAAACCAAAAGCTGTGGCCAAGGCTAAAGTGGTAAAGAAAGCAGCACCAAAAACTGCTGTTGCCAAGAAAAAAGCTGAAGGACCAAAGGAGGCAAAGCCGAAAACTGTAGCAAAAAAGGCAGAACCAGCTAAAGCAAAAAAGCAGGAAGCAAAGCCCGCGGAGAAAGAGGAGAAAAAAGAAAAAGAGGAGCCAAAGAACGAATAAGCACCTGAACAAATAATATAATCAAGGGCTGTTAACAGGATCCTGTTAACAGCCTTTTTTTATGTCCGCCATCTTCTGAAATCATCCCCTCATAGTGATCTAGATCACCACCTGAGTTTGAACTATTTCATTGTTTTTCCGTATAAATGCATAATACAGAATTATCTATTTATAAAGTTCGTTATATGTAGCTGGTTTATAAGTGAATACGTGCTGAAAAACAACAGGTTTTTACGCAAAAAAAAATACTAACCCATATTTTCTCACTTTCATGATCTCAACAAACACGCATTCCCAATTACAGAAAGAGACTGTAAAATTTCTATATGAACTTGTAGAAAAAGGAGGACCTGAACCTCATGAATATCAGGCATTCACTGATATTGTTAACCACCTGAAACCCGAACAGGTTGACTCTTTCAGGCAAATTATCAAGCCTTCCCTTAACGTAAACACGCTTATCGGGCATGGTTTTGTTAAGCCTTACGGATATCCAGGGGACTTTCACCTTATCCATAATATTTATAAACGAAAAGCGAACCCGGATCCCAATTATAAATCCTGGGATGACTTTTTCCTAAACCAGCCGGCTGCCCAAGCAGTCAGGAACAGGAAAGATTTCTTTCTGAGAAGTTGCAGAGGCCTTGAAGGCAATGATTCAAAAGAATTCAATGTATTAATCCTTGGGTGCGGACCCGCAACAGATGTGAAACAGTACATGACTGAAAATCCAGACAGCAGGATACGGTTCAATCTGCTGGATTTTGATCAGAATGCTATTGATTTTGCTAAAGCTCAGAATGAATTAGCCAATGGCAGCATCGAATATTTCAGGATCAATGTTTTACGCTATAAGCCCTATAAATATTACGACCTGATCTGGAGTGCAGGCCTGTTCGATTATTTCAAGGAGAAACATTTTATTTATCTGATCAATAAATACTATAAAAATCTGGCTGAAAACGGTGAATTTCTCATTGGGAACTTCTCACATTTAAATCCAACCAAAAAACTGATGGAAGTATTGTCAGACTGGTATCTAAATCACCGCTCCAGGTATGATCTGATCCGGATGGCTGTAGAGGCAAAAGTGAATGAAGACCAGGTTATTGTTGAGAAAGAGGAATTGGGGATCAACCTGTTTATGAGGATTAAAAAAGGCATCAATGGTTCGGGCTGAACAGACTTAAATAAATAAATGCCATGCGCTTGTTTGAAAAATCAACGGTCAATTTATTAGGGTTTCATTCGGAAACCCATAAGGATTGGCGGGTAAGACCCCTGACATTAAAATTTAGCGGGGGCCTTCAGGGAATGGAAAAGGAGTTCCTGGATGATTATTTTACCCGCTCCATCCGACCAATGCGGTTTTCCCTCGTGCTGGCCATTTTCTTCTATGGTATTTTTGCTGTTCTTGATGCCCTGATATTCCCGGAACTAAAACATCTTTTCTGGTTCATCCGCTTCGGATTAGTCACTCCGGTTCTTATAGGTGTTATCCTGTTTTCTCTTTCTTCCGTTTTCAAGAAGTACATGCAGGTTATCCTGGCCGGGATTATGTACATAACCGGCCTGGGAATCATCATTATGAGCGTTTTTGCTGCAAACATGGCAGAGGACTATTCCTATTATGCCGGACTCATTCTGATATTCATTTTCGGCTATACATTTATCAGGGCAAGGTTTGTTTATTCGTCTATTGCCGGCTGGTCCATTGTAGCATCTTACGAGATCGCAGCCATGGCCATTTCAGACACACCTTTTGAGATTCTTATCAATAATAATTATTTCTTCGTTTCTGCCAACGTGATCGGGATGTTTATCAGCTACTTCATGGAGCATTCTGCACGAAGGGATTTTTATATGAGAAAGCTGCTACAGACAGAGCAGAAAAAAGTACAGGCTGCCAACAATGCACTCGAGAAGAGAGTCGAAGAACGTACCAAACAATTGACAGTGACTAACAAGGACCTGAAAAAAGAAATTGAGGTGCGGAAACATCATCAGAAGGAGAAGGACAAACTTGAATCACATCTGTTGCAGCTCCAGAAGATGGAAACCATCGGAACCCTCGCAGGAGGCATTGCCCATGATTTTAATAATATTCTGACTCCTGTCCTTGGCTATACTGAGATGGCACTGGAAGAACTCTCTGATGAAAGCACCCTGAAATATGATATTGAACAAATCAATAATGCGGCCCTTCGGGGAAAGGATCTTGTCCAGCAAATATTAACATTCAGCCGGCAGGTGGATTTCGATAAGAAACCCCTACATCTTCACCTGGTTGTTAAGGAGGTAATGAACCTGATCAAGGCATCCTTTCCTTCAAATATTGAAATCAGGCAGGATTTGGATACTGATTGCGGGACCATCATGGCTGATGCAACACAGATGCATCAGATCATTATGAATCTATGTACCAATTCATTACATGCAATGGTGGACAAGGGGGGCATCCTGGAAGTAAGACTCGATGCGCTGGCTCTCAAGCCTAAAAAGTTCAAAACCAATGCCAATATTAAAAAGGGAAATTACGTCAGGCTTACGATTTCTGATACTGGTGTCGGCATGGACAAACAGACCATTGACAGGATATTTGAACCCTTCTTCACTAATAAGGAGGTAGGCTCGGGATCCGGACTGGGTTTATCCGTAGTTCATGGTATCGTAAATAACTATAATGGCGCTATCCAGGTGAAGAGTGAGCCGGGTAAGGGAACCATTTTCATGATCTATTTACCCCAGCATAGCACTCATGGGACTAAAGACAGTCAGATTACTGAGACGGCCAGGAAAGGATGTGAGAATATCCTCTTTGTTGATGATGAGAAAGAAATCACATACATGGGCAAGAAGATGCTGGAAAGTCTGGGGTATACCGTTGATATTCGGACCGACGGATTTTCTGCATTGCATGAGATACAGACCAATAAACAGAAGTATGACCTTCTTGTTACTGATCAGAATATGCCTAAAATGCTGGGAACGGATCTGGTCAGGCGAGCAAAAAAGATCATACCTGAACTCAAGATAATCCTGATTACCGGTTACGAGGATTCAATAAAAGAAGATTCAATCAAGGAGTACGATATTGCGGAAATTATCATGAAACCACTGATATTGAGTGAATTCAGCAAGACTATCAGAAATGTCCTGGATGCAAAAGCAAAAAAATCGGCATAATCATGAGAAAAATATTGATCATAGACGATGAACCCTACATCCTCCTGATGCTGAAAAAAATGCTGGAGAAAGCGGGTTATGAAGTAGACCTGGCTTCCAACGGGAAACAGGGTATGGAACTATTTGAAAAAGACAAAGCAGATCTTGTCATAACGGATATTATTATGCCGGACAAGGAAGGGCTTGAGATCATCCTTGAGATGAAGAAACAACGTCCTGACCTTAAGATCATCGCCATCTCTGGTGGGGGCAGGATCTCCCCGGAAAGTTATCTTGAATGTGCCACACATTTCGGGGCTTCAAGGGTTTTTCAAAAACCTTTCAAACAAAAAGAACTGATTTCAGCAGTCAATGAATTGATCACACAATAGGACCTTCCCGCCCTAAAAAAGGAGCAGGGCTGAAAACAGGGTCGTTGCAATAATGAATAATCTGTAGGCCTTTTCCGGAAAGAATTTCACCAGCCATATTCCCAGCAATGCACCCAGGGCTATGGCCGGGATCATGAGTACATCAAACAATAGGGACTGTACTGTAATGGTTTTCCAGATCCCGACATGAAATGGGACCTTAAACACGTTCACAATAAAGAAAAACCAGGCACCGGTACCAATATAGATATTCTTGGGAAGTCTCATGGATAGCAGGTATAGTGCCATTATCGGACCAGCAGCATTCCCAATCATTGTGGCAAATCCACCCAGCAGTCCGAGTCCCATTGCAAACCACCAATAATCAGGTACGCTGGCCTTTTTGCGCATATCCTGCAAGATCATCAGCACAATACCTGTTAGAACCACTACTGCAAGCAGGCGATTAAAAACAATATCAGAAATGACCTGACCTACCAGGACTCCAGCCCCTACCCCGATCAATGCCCAGGGAAGCAATCGAAGTATATATTTCCATTCAGCATGACGATTGTAGTAGCTTACGGCAAATACATCCGCAAAGACCAGGATTGGTAACAATAGCCCAACCGAAGGACGGCCGCCAAATACAGAGGCCAGTAAGGGCACAACCATGAGGCCGACGCCCGAAAGCCCGGTCTTTGCCATTCCAACCAGCATGGCACATAGCAGCACTATCAGCCATTGCACGGCAGTCAGATCATACGCTTCGATCATTTCAATCATCCAGCGAAAATAATTACTTTATCCCACTATCGCACTGCTTTTAAGAAATAAGTCAACCACCAGGCTTGGCTATAAATTTCAATTAATTAACTTTCCATAGCAATTCAAAACCTGTATATTCATTCAATCTATATATAATCAATAAGCCATCGTATATGAAAAGAAGATCATTCATCCAGAATAGTGCAGTTTCAGCAGCTGCATTGTTAACCGGATCAGCCGCATGGGCATCAACATCAAGTCTCCCGGCATCCAGGGTACTTCCACCCAAACAAGATTTCAAGCTTAAATATGCTCCTCACTTTGGAATGTTCGAGCATCATGCCGGGGAAGATTTGCTGGACCAGGTCCAGTTTATGGCTGATACCGGTTTTACAGCCATGGAAGACAACGGCATGAAGAGGCGAGAGATCGGAATGCAGGAAAAAATTGCCAGCAAGATGGCCAATCTTGGCATGGAAATGGGTGTTTTTGTGGCACATAGCATTAATTGGACGGAGTCAACCCTGGTCACTGGAGATTCGGAAAAATTAGAAAGTTTCCTTACGCAGATCAAGGAATCTGTTGAAGTTGCCAAACGGGTAAATGCCAGGTGGATGACTGTTGTACCGGGACATGTGGACCTGCAAAAGGACATGGGTTACCAGACCAGGAATGTGATAGATGCGCTGAAAAAGGCAAGTGAGATACTGGAACCACACAGCCTCACCATGGTACTTGAACCATTGAATTTCAGAGACCACCCGGGATTATTCCTTAACAAAATACCTCAGGCCTACCAGATTTGCCAGGCTGTCGGGAGTCCTTCGTGCAAGATCCTGGATGACCTGTACCACCAGCAGATCCATGAAGGGAACCTGATCCCGAATATAGACCTTGCCTGGGAAGAGATCGGATACTTCCAGGTAGGTGACAATCCCGGTCGCAAGGAGCCGACTACCGGTGAGATCAATTACCTGAATGTCTTCCAGCATATCCATGGTAAAGGATTCACAGGCATCGTAGGCATGGAGCATGGAAATTCAATGCCAGGCAAAGAGGGCGAAGTGGCCCTCATAAAAGCCTATGCTGCAGTCGATAGTTTTTCTGTGGACTGATCTTTCGGGCAGTCCATAAGTAATTACCTAATCTTAAAGGAATCCTACTCCTCAATTGGGGCTTCACCGGGTATTGGTATAATGGCCTCCATGTCCACCGGACCCATAGCTAATGTTTCCGGACCTATTTTCAGGTCTGAGCTCATCATCTCATCCCATGTGACTTTCTTGCCGGTATAGGCTGAAATACGGCCCATAATGGCGGTGAGGCATGACTTGGCTGTGAATTCTGCCTCATTCACATATTCGCCTGTCCGTATGGCTGTGATAAGGTCTATATGCTCCTGGTCATAGGGGCTGACCTTTACATTTTTCATTGGTTCACCCGATTCATCCAGGGGATACTCATAGGTGAACTGTTCTGTACCATCAGTGTTCCAGATGGTATTACGGCAGTTTGAATAACCATTTGTCCCCCGTATATACTCGGAAACATTATCGGCACAACCGTTGATCTGGCGGCACATACTGTGCATGTGAACTTCCCCGTCATAGATAAAATCTACGGAAAAATTATCATACTGATCTCCGGTTGGCCTTCTTTGCCTGGATCCAAAACCAACTGCACTTACCGGGAATTTCCCGGCAAACCAGTTGATCACATCCAGATTATGGACGTGCTGTTCAACTATATGGTCTCCTGACAGCCAGGTCCAGTTGACCCAGTCCCTTATCATGAATTCCATATCGGACCATTCGGGCTTACGGTCACGATGCCATAGCTTGCTCATGTTCCAATAAGCATTGGCAGAGACAATTTTCCCGATAGCTCCCTCACCGGCCACACGTTTGTATATTTCAACATAATCTCTCTGGTGATGCCGCTGGGTACCGGTAATTACACAAAGTCCGGCAGCTGCAGCCTGTTTTGCGGATGCCATGACGGATCGGGCTCCGACAGGATCAACTGCTACTGGTTTTTCCATGAACACATGCTTTCTTGCCTCCACGCATGCCTGGAAATGCTCAGGACGGAAATAAGGAGGTGTTGCCAGAATAACATAATTAATATCCTGTTCCAGTACCTTCTTAAAAGCATCAAACCCGACAAAGCATTTTTCATCGGCAACTTCAACACCTTTTTCTTTTTTAATATTCTCCCTGCATTTATCTATTCTATCCTGGAATACATCTCCAAGGGCAACCAGTTCAATATTTTGACCGGCATTCAGTAAATTTTTTGCTGCTCCCGTACCTCGGCCACCACATCCGATCACTCCGGCTCTGATAGGCTCCCCGTCAGGGGCCTGGTCAAGCAGGGGCGGAAGATCGACTTCTCTTGTATAGGTGGCCCCTCCGCTGCAGGAGGATAAGAGCTGACTGGCACCTACAGCAGCAATTGTTCCCAGGGCTGCATTGCCCAGGAATCTGCGACGACTGAAAGAATTATCTGTTTTTTTCATAATAGAAGGTTTAGTAATATTAATCGTACAATTTATAAATTTTCTTTGTATTCGCATACTACCCGGAAACCAACATGAATGCAATCTGAATACCACCAGATGCTTTTAGGTATCTGTGGATCGGTATTCAACCAGGCAGTGGTGCGGGTCCGGCTTCGAGCTGCAACCCTTACTTCGGGTGAAAGGCTCCTGAAGGATCCTCCCCTGATGACATGTTCTGTCCCCTCAGCAGGTCCGGTTGGATCAGTTACACCTGTTTCAGGGTAAGCAGCATAGGCATTTTCATCATACCAATCCTGGCAGAATTCGCTGACATTCCCGAGCATGTTCACAAGGCCAAAAGGATTTTCACGCACTGCATCAGGGAATGCAGTAATGCCGGCACTGTTGGCATTATAAACAATATGGGAATTAATGGTACTGGTATCTGTCCCGAAGATCTTATTCAGAAAACGTTCCTCATTGTATTTCTTCTGGTCCCCATCGAAAAAATATGGTCCTGAAGTTCCTCCACGTGCTGCATATTCCCATTCAGCTTCCGTGGGAAGTCGGTATTTCCTGCCTGTTTTCTGCGTCAGCCAATCACAATATACTTCAGCTGCATGATGGGTCATGGTTATGGCCGGCCGGGCACCCTTCCCCCAACCCTGTCCCGGGTCACCCCAGGGAGGAGTGGGTCCGCTGATCCCATCAGTATCCTTTTCATCCACATCCAGATAAGCATCAGTTGTCCTCCCGGCGGAAGCAGTTTCAGCATAAAAGGCCAGGTATGCCTCCCAGTTGACCTCCATTTTTGCCATAAAAAACTTTGAGATGCTGACCTCTCTTACGGGTCCTTCATCCGTATTGCGGTATAATTCCTCATCAGGACTTCCGAGATTAAGAGTTCCGCCCGGAATGGCCACCATCTCAAAACTTACCCTTGTATCCGGAAGATATTCGGTAAAGTCAGCAAAACCATCTATGATCCCGGGTTCAGTATATACTTCCGTAACCTTTGCATCGTTTTTACCGAAATCGACATTTTTGGCATGTATTTTATCAGGATCGTAGTGCCCCACAGCAATATGGCAATTGATACAATGCAGTTCCGATGCTTTTTGCTCATAATAGAGGTGGGCGTCTCTTCCATCCACAGATAATCCCATCGGGAAGTTATTCTGGTGACAATGTATACAGGATGATTCAAATACATGGCCCTTGGCGTATTCCGGATGTGATTTTGCTTCCCAGTTAAAGGATTCAGCATCCTTTGTGATCTTTCCCCATACATCACGTATTCCCGTTTTGGTCTTTTCAACCAGATAACCTTCACCCTTGGGAGGCAAATGGCAGTCCACACAATTTACCAGTACGCCATTCTGGTTGTCAACATGGGTGGATCTTTTCCAGGTATCAGTGGCATGGGGATGAACATGACAGGCGGCACAGAAATCATTTGTTGAGGTCTTTACAACTGCTTTATTACCGGCAAACATCAGCAATATGCCAAGCAAAATGCCGGACAGGAAAATCATTCTGGCATATCTTCTTTTTTTCTTGCGGGAATCTCTGGACATACAGCGAGTCAAAGCTAAGAATAACTTTATAATCAGGAGGATAAAGAAACTAATTTTTGTCCAATCTTTCAATGTAAAGCTTCATCCAGGTCTTATTTAAATAAATTCTACGAACATGTCAGCCCACGATGCTCAGAAAGAAAACCTTCCCCGCATGAATCACGTACAAACGAGCATAACCTAAGAATCCATGCACAATGAACAGACTTATACTTTTGCTCTTTCTTCTGCTTTACTCATCCCCTCATCTCTGGTCCCAACTCACCGTACAGATCACAGAAAGTACAGATCCCAGTTGCCATGGTTCTGCCGACGGGACAGCGACGGTTAGTATTTCGGGTGGTACCGAGCCCTATGAGGTTCTCTGGGATGATGATTCCAGCTCCACCGGACTGACTGTTACCGGCCTTTCGGCCGACAGGTATTACAGGGTAAACGTGACTGATGCCACCATGGAAACGGAGAAAGACAGTGTGATTCTCTCTCAGCCGGCATCGGTAAATATTGTCCTTGACTCGGTCAAAACCAATCCTTGCCTGGGCATGCAGCAAGCCGCCATTTACATCAGTGCCAGTGGAGGAAGCCTGCCCTACCAGTATGATTGGTCCGGTCCGGGCGAATATACAGCCGGGACCGAAGATATCGAAAGCCTGGGCGAAGGAATGTATAACCTGGATCTTACTGATGCCGATGGTTGTATTTCGAATTTCCAGCAGGCCATTGTGGATGAGGATCCTATATCCCTGAGTTACACCCTGTCTTCCTATAAAGAATATAACCTGGAATGTTATGGAGATGCTTCCGGGAGCATAACAATTGATACGGTTGAAGGCAACGGGATGGATTGGCGGAACTATACCTATATTTGGAACGGGCCCGGGGGGTTTAAATCATATGTTTATGAATTAGATTCCCTTGAAGCAGGGAACTACCATTTAAATGTTTTTGATTCTCTGAATTGCCGGAGCGATATTAACATTACTCTCACCGCCCCGGATCCTATTTTTGTCAATTACGATTCTGTTATTAATAATCCTTGTCTCAACACTGCTGACGGGGCAATATACATCACCCCCTCCGGAGGTGAATTGCCTTTTCAGTTTTCCTGGACGGGACCGGAAGGATTTTCCAGCACCGATGAAGATTTACAGGACCTGGCCAAAGGAAGATACCATTTGCTGATAAGCAATGCAGAGGGTTGTTCGGCAGAGAGTGATACCAATCTGGTCCTTTCAAGCGGAATCGAAATGGTAATAGAGGTTTCGTCATATGGTGATTATAATATTCAGTGTTTTGGCATGTTGAATGGCGAAATCAAGATCCGGGAAGTAACAGGTTTTGGGGATATCAGTAGTTTCTATTTTTATACGACCGGACCCGATGGATTTACATCCCCTTTCCGTTTCATGGAGAACCTTGCAGCGGGATCTTATCACATAAATGTCACTGATTCACTTGGATGTACAGGTGAAGATGATATTTTACTTAGCCAGCCGCCCAAGGTGGAAACCGCAGAAATTGAGGGATCCGGAACTTTCTATGAAGACACCAATTATATCTATACGGTGAATGATGAATCGACCGGGAGTACTTATAACTGGTCGGTTGATGGCGGAGAGATCTGGTCGGGACAGGGAACGAAATCACTTGAAGTGGAATGGAGAACATATGGGACCGGAACAGTTAAGGTCGTAGAATCCGATGAAAACGGTTGTTTGGGTGATACCATAAGTTTTGATGCCAGTTTCCTCTATGTCTCAAACCAGGATTTTGAGGCTCATTCTGTTCGGATATATCCTGTACCCACTTCCGACATATTGTATATCCGGGGTTTAGAGAACATGAGGGGTAAGATTGAGATTTTTACTATTCTGGGACAAATGGTCAGGCAACAGGATCTGCAAGGATCATTGAATCTTGAATTATTGGAAAAGGGTGTTTATTATCTCCGTATCCGGGACCGGCAGGGGAATGAAATTGATACGCGCAGGATCGTTAAGAAATAACCGTCAATACCCCGCAGCCTGACCGTCTTTCCTGCTTTCAGAGGCCCCGTAATAAACCCCGTTATCCTCATTCACAAGGATGGCCTGGTATCCTCCGTACCCGCCAATATCGAATTGTATCCGGTGTCCCATTTTTAAAAGTTCCCTGATCACCTCATAATCTATCCCGGATTCCAGGTAAACAGTCCCGCCATCCAACATCTTGCTACCTGTAGGCTGTGAGGAACCCCCATGCCGTATCCTTGGGGCATCCCCTGCCTCCTGGAGGTTCATGCCAAAATCGATCATGTTGACCAGGATCTGTACATGTCCCTGGGGCTGCATGCTCCCGCCCATTACACCAAAACTCATATAGGGTCTTCCGTCCCTTGTCACAAAGGCAGGAATGATGGTATGGAAAGGCCGCTTCCCCGGGGCATAGCAATTGTAGTGCCCCTCTTCCAGGCTAAACAGTTCTCCTCTGTCCTGCAATATAAATCCAAGTTCATACGGGGTCATTCCGCTGCCCATGCCCCGGTAATTGCTCTGGATCAGGGAAACCATATTCCCGTGCCTGTCTGCCACTGTCATATAAATGGTATTCCCACGTTCAAGTTCACCTGCCGGATAAGTTCTGGCGGCCCTGTCCGGATTGATCAGGTCCCTTCTTTCTTCCGCATATTCTTTTGATACCAGGTTTTCAACCGGTATGTCATTGAAAGCCGGATCTGCATAATATTTTGCCCTGTCCTCATAGGCAAGTTTCTTGGCTTCAACAAATGCATGAATGTACTCCTTGCTGCCGAATCCCATGGCAGCTATATCATACCCTTCGAGGATATTCAGGATCTGCAGGGCTGCGATCCCCTGTCCATTCGGCGGAAGTTCCCAGAGATCATACCCACGGTAATTTGTGGAAACCGGATCTACCCATTCGGAATGATGATCCGCCATATCTTCATAGGATAAGAATCCACCCTGGTCTTTCATATACCTGGCAATGGTCCTGGCAATATCACCCCTGTAGAATGCATCTCTCCCACCTTCCGCAATCTGTTCAAGGGTATTGGCCAGGTAAGGATTTTTAAAGATCTCACCTTTTGCAGGTGTTTTCCCTCCGGGCATATAGGTTTCTTCAAAGCCCGGGTATTGCTTCAGCCGGGTTGATCTTGCCATGTAGTAAGCGATCAGTTCGGATACCGGGAATCCTTCCCTGGCATAACTGATGACCGGTCCCAGGACCTTCGTCATATCAAGTGATCCGAACCTTTCATGCATTTCATACCATCCGTCGACACATCCCGGTACAGAAACCGGCAATGGACCATAGGCCGGGATGTAGGTATATCCATGCTCTATAAAATAATCAAGGGTCAGGGATTTCGGTGAACGCCCGGAGGCATTCAATCCATAAAGTTTTTCGGTTTTCGCATCCCAGATGATGGCAAACAGGTCTCCCCCTATCCCGTTGCTTACTGGCTCTACCAGTCCGAGCATAGCATTCCCGGCAATAGCTGCATCAATGGCATTCCCGCCCTGTTTCAGGATATCCAGGCAAACCTGGGTGGCCAGGGGCTGGCTGGTAGCAGCCATGCCATGTTCAGCAATTACCTCAGACCTGGTGGCAAAGATGCTGCCGGTTACCCTATCCTGGGCTTCAGCCCTCACAAACAGCTGCAACATGATACAGCATATTATCACAGGGCTGATCGTATTAACATTTATTAAGATTTTTCCCATGGCTGATCGAAGATTAATATTGATCGTTGATGTAATAGCATGCAATATACTAAACAGATCCAACATGGGCAGGAGATGAATGTTGTTGAACCATTCACTGAAACTGGGACCTATGAATGCAATGACAAGTGCCGAAAAGGGCAGGAAGTGAGGCTATTGTTCGGCTTTCTGATAGATCTTTACCCAGTCTATTTCCATTTTTGCCGGAAGCTGGTGTTCGGTCACCCCGTTTGTAACACCGGCACTTAGTACCAGGTACATGGGTTCGCTGGGAATACCCCTGGTCTGTGTCAACACCTGCTTGTTATTGATCTTCCAAACCAGCTTTTCAGGTGTCCATTCAATGGAATAGATGAAATAGTCACCGGTATATTTTTCGGCTGCTTTTTTGCGGATTTTTTTGTTCACGCCACCTTTTTCTGCGATATTCCCCCAGAAATTCCCGTAATAAAGTTTTCCCTGTTCCATTTTAGCAACATCCACGTGGGGAAGTATTGTTTCGGCGACCATCCACATGGCCTGGCGTACAGGTGCATGGCTCATCCTGATTTTGGCCCTTACCTTACCATATTTCTGACGAAAACTTTTCCCGGTCGATATGAGTCCTGATGTATAATCAAAATCCTGGGTAAGAAAACCCTGGAGTGGATTCCAGACCTTCCCGGTGGTTATTTCCTTACGGGTGATGATTTTCAATACGCTGTCAGCAATTTCAAGATTCTTCCCCCCGGTATAAAAATGTTTATCCCCCGGCAGGGCATAAGTGTCTTTCAGCAGGGTTTCTCCCCAGTAATAATTCGTCATCCACTTTTTCGTATCAAGTGTTCCTTCTGTAAAATCATCTTCGAAGGTCAGTTCCCATTCCTTCAATTTGTCGAATTCATTCTTCGTCTGCAGCTTTCGGAACCATAACAGTTTTTCTGATTTTTTCAGTGTCAGGTATTCCTGCTCCAGCTTATAGTCATCCGATTGTTCATATTTTTGCTGGGGTTTCAGGGCCATGTATTCCTTTACCTTCCTGAATTCATCAGTATTAACATATTGTTTCAGTTCTTCCAGCCTCTTGAGCCTGTCGGATCCTTTGACCTGGATATAGGTCTTCATTTTCGGGGATGTTTTGAGCTTAAAGTATTTCCTCAGCACGGAGGACTTCTTTAACTCCTTGTATTGCCTTTGCTTCTGAAAAGCCTCCGAACTTTTAAACTTCTTCTTGCCCGACTGCCTTGCATCCAAAAATTCCCTGGTCCTTATATAAGCATCCAGTTCATTGTATTTTTCCAATTCGGCCGATTTACCCGCTTGTTTATATTCTGAAAGCTCACTGGAACCCTTAAGCTTTAAATACCCCTTGATGTCTTTCGATTTTTTCAGGGCCAAATATTCCTGCTCCTTTCTGTACTGTTCAGTATCCCTGAACTTACGGGCCTTGATTTCCCTGACTTTACTGGTAAACTCCCCGGATTTGACAAGCCGGTCGAGTTCCTCAACCCGCTTCAGTTCCTCAGACTTCTTATATGCGCGGAAATCACTGTATTCCTTGATGAGTGCAGCTTCTTCTGCTTCGATTTGTGAAGTCGCCTGCATTGCCCCGAATAAACCCATTTTATCTGATTTTGAGTAAGATTAATAATGTATTAAAGATATAAAAAATCTCTGTTACCATTTTCTAAAACGCCGTCCGTTGATATAATAGTGTACCCCGATAGAGATTACCAGATGCTGGTATTTCCCCACCACATATTTGATCTGTGTGAATGCATTGATATCCTCAGCTACTATCATTTCAATGCCGGTCCCGATATTAAGTCCGGGTACAACCTCATAGGAACTTTCCAGTTCCGGATTATCCGATTTGAATCCACTGTACAAATTGGTAATATTAAAACCCGCGAGTGCATAGAATAACAGCGTTTTTTCAGTCCCCAGTGTAAAGGTGACGTCCCCATCAAAGCTGAAAAACCATGTTGTTTGTTTGTCCCCTGCGGTACCCGTTCTGCTCTTTGGCACATAAAATGTCAATGATGGCACAGCCCAGAAACGGTCCGCAAGGTCGAATACGCCCCTGGCATTAAATCCCGGGTTCCCGGTTTTATAGGTGGTGTTATCTATCCCCTGACTGAAGGTTAGTCCCCCGCCAATCCTTGTAAACTGTGCCTCTGCGACTGTTGAGATCATGATTAAAAATACAAAAGCAAGGAAGAAATGTCTGGTGGTTCTTTTGGTCATGGTTTGACTTGTATTAATGATTGTACTAATCCTCCTGCTGGCCTCTGGGTTTGGTCTCATTGATCCTGAACATAATCCCGGCTACCAGGCTGAATTGGGAAACCGGCACATTCTGGAATTGAAAATCAGCCGCATCCCCCAGTGTATATTTCACCTCTGCGAAAGGGGCTATGTATTCAGATAAGGGGAACCTGATCCCGGCCCCGATATTGAGTCCCAGTTTCTGCATGGTCAGTTTATCCTCGAATGGCTGCCCGTTGATGACCTCATCCTGTTCGCCGGTAATGCTCATGAAAGTCAATCCCATAATACCATAAACCCGAACCATTCCCTGGTTGACTATGATGTAATCTCCATCCACGCTGATGGACCACCAGCTAAACTTTTGCGTCCCGTCATCAGTGGTAACTTTGTGTGGCAGGTAATACATGATGTTTGGAACGATCTTTATCTCTTCATTGACGGAAAATATTCCATACGCCCCGAATCCGGGTTCCCTGATTTCTGTTCCGTATCCTGCAGCCACCCCCACATGAGTAAACTGACTGTAAGAAAGGGATGAAAAGAACAGAAATATCGCTGCAAATAAAAGTTTCTGCTTGTTCTTCATAGAATGGTTATTAGTCTGATTAGAAAATATTATTTTATACGGCTGTTTCATAAACATGTTTCATATGCATTAAATCAAAAATGCTAACTTTGTGCTCTCTGAATCAACACTTCAATATTAATCTAAATGGCGCAAATAAAAGGAGAAATTGTCCAGGTAATTGGCCCGGTCGTGGATGTCAGTTTTGAAAAGTACGGGAAGGATCTCCCTCAAATTCATGATGCACTTGAGATTAAAAGGCCCGACGGTTCCATCCTGATTATTGAATGCCAGCAACATATCGGGGAAAATACCATTCGTAGCATCGCAATGGATTCTACAGATGGTTTGCAGAGAGGCATGGAAGTGAAGGCCACAGGAGCTGCCATCATAATGCCTGTGGGCGATCAGATCAAAGGGCGCTTGTTGAACGTGATCGGAGATGCCATTGACGGGATGGAAAAACTGGATAAAAAAGGAGGATATGAAATTCATAACCAGCCACCCACATTTGAAGAGCTGTCTACTGAAAAAGAGGTTTTTTTTACAGGGATCAAAGTGATCGATCTCCTTGAGCCGTATTCCAAGGGGGGGAAAATTGGATTATTTGGTGGCGCAGGTGTGGGAAAGACGGTCATCATCATGGAACTGATCAATAATATTGCCAAGCAATATTCAGGGCTTTCTGTATTTGCCGGTGTCGGTGAAAGAACCAGGGAAGGAAATGACCTGCTTCGCGAGATGATTGAATCAGGCGTTATTAGATACGGCAAGGAATTCGAAGAAAGTATGGAAGCCGGAGGCTGGGATCTCAGTAAGGTAGATAAAAAGGAGCTGGCTGAATCACAGGCCACACTGGTTTTCGGACAGATGAATGAACCTCCCGGGGCGCGTGCCACGGTTGCACTATCCGGACTGACAGTTGCGGAATCATTCCGTGACGGCGATGAGCAAAGCGGGGGAAGGGATATCCTTTTCTTTGTGGATAATATCTTCCGGTTCACCCAGGCAGGTTCAGAAGTATCTGCCCTCCTGGGCCGGATGCCGTCCGCCGTTGGATACCAGCCCACACTGGCAACCGAGATGGGGATCATGCAGGAAAGGATCACCTCAACAAAACGTGGTTCCATTACATCCGTCCAGGCCATCTATGTGCCGGCTGACGACCTGACCGACCCTGCTCCGGCAACCACCTTTACACACCTGGATGCCACTACCGTACTCAGCAGGAAGATATCCGAGCTTGGAATTTACCCGGCAGTCGACCCTCTTGATTCGACCTCCAGGATCCTTTCATCTGATGTAGTAGGTGATGAACATTACAATACTTCTCAACGCGTAAAGGAGTTGCTCCAGCGCTATACAGAATTACAGGATATTATTGCCATCCTTGGCATGGATGAATTGTCTGATGAGGATAAGCTTGTAGTACACCGGGCAAGAAGGGTTCAGCGCTTTCTGTCCCAGCCATTCCATGTAGCCGAGCAATTTACCGGTATTCCCGGATGTATGGTCTCCATAGAAGATACCATCAAGGGATTCAACATGATCATGGACGGGGAAGTTGACAAGTATCCCGAGATGGCCTTCAACCTGGTCGGCACCATTGAAGATGCCATGGCCAAAGGAGACAAAATGCTTGCAGAATAATAGCCATATGAACCTCCAGATAATCACACCGGATACCAGGATATACGAAGGGAAAGTAAAACTGGTACAGGTGCCCGGCAGCAAAGGATCCTTCCAGGTCCTGAAAAACCATGCGCCTATTATTTCGACACTTGAGCAGGGTGAAGTGAAGATTATCGATGATAAGGATCATACCGAATTATTTTCCATCGGTGGAGGAGTGATCGAGGTCAAGAAGAACGAGATCATCATCCTGGCGGAATCATTATAATGGCTTGTTTTTTGTATATTGTTTCATCAACCATAACACCTGATGATGAAATTATTATTTGCCGGAATGCTACTCTCCCTGTTGTCGCTGCAGGGAACCAAAGAAAAAGTTAGTTTTCCTTCGGAAGACGGTATTGAGATAACCGCCGATAAATACCTCATCAACGAGGAATATCCCTTTATTTTACTATTTCACCAGGCTGGATCAAGCCGTGGTGAATTCAGGGAAGTTGCAGAAAAATTCCTTAAACTCAGATACAATTGCCTGGCTGTTGACCTGAGGTCCGGTGATAATGCCAATTATGTCAATAATGAAACAGCCTCCCGGGCAAGGGGAGCAGGAAAATCTGTCAACTTCCTGGATGCCAATGAAGATATGTCGGCTGCCATTGATTATGCGTATGATCTTAATTCCAAAGAAGTGATCCTGCTTGGCAGTTCTTATTCTGCTTCACTGGCCTTACTCGAGGGATTAAGCCATCCAAAGGTCCGGGCCGTTATAGCCTTTAGTCCGGGTGAATACTTCGGAAAGGATCTCAGGTTGGAAGACAGCCTGAAAACCTGCTCCAAACCGCTTTTTGTAGCCGTAACAAAACGTGAACAACCCTATGTGAAGCAAATGCTTACAGCCTTTTCTGAAGACGACTACACCCTTTTCCAACCAGATACCCTTGGAGTCCATGGAGCCCGTGCGCTCTGGGATGACAATCCAACCAAAGATGAATACTGGCTGGCTTTGTTAATGTTTATCAATAATCTCAATAAATAGCCTGAAGTCTGGTAAAATACCTGGTCATACGTTTCAGTTCCATCGGTGATATCGTACTTACCACACCGGTATTACGCTGCCTGAAAGAACAGGTAGGGGAAGCAGAGGTACATTTTCTTACCAAAAAGGAATTTCTTCCCCTGATCAGGGTAAATCCGTATATCGATAAAATCCATATCCTGGATGGTAACATGCATGCCCTGCTCCAGTCCCTGAAAATGGAACAATTCGATTATATCCTTGACCTGCACAGAAATTTCAGGAGCCTGAGGGTCAGATCCTCTTTGAAGATCATGTCATTTACCGTTGATAAGATCAACCTGGCTAAATTCCTTATGATCCGGTTTAAGGTCAACCGGCTTCCGGAGAAACATATAGTGGACCGTTACATGGAAACGACCAGGTTGTTTGATGTTACAAATGATGGAAAAGGACTGGATTATTTCATCCCTCCGGAAGACGAGGTCGCACTCTCCAGCCTTCCCGAATCATTCCGGTCCGGATACATTACACTTGTAGTCGGTGCTATGCACGGGACCAAACAGATGCCTGGCGAGAAGATGATAAATATATGCAGGGAACTTGACCTGCCGGTCATCCTGCTGGGAGGCAAACGGGAAAGGGTGATGGGCAGGGAGATAGATAAACAGACGGGTGATCAGGTCCTGAATACCTGTGGCAAGTACAATATCAACCAGTCTGCTTCCCTGATCAGGCAAAGCCGGATGGTAATAACGCCTGATACCGGAATGATGCATATTGCAGCTGCTTTCCATAAAAAGATCCTGTCGGTCTGGGGCCATACCATCCCTGAATTCGGTATGTATCCTTATTTGGCGGACAGGGCATCGAAGATATTCGAGGTTGTGGGACTTCCCTGCAGGCCCTGCACAAAGATTGGCAAAAAGAAATGTCCCAAGGGGCATTTCCGTTGTATGAATGACATAGACCATAAGGAGATCATCAGCACAGTGAAAAAGATCTACTGATTACTGCGAAATAAAATGGTAAGTTATGGTTCCCACCTGCCTGTTGTCAGCCTTGTAATTTGCATTAAACCGGGTCCTGAGGGCAGCTTTTTTTGCTGCTTCCGCCAGGCATATCTCATTTGTACCGGCACCCGGCTGGTCTACTTCTGCATGGACAACCCTTCCCTTCTGATCCACCACAATTATGACCTCCATCAATCCTGATCCCTCACATTTATATACAGGTACGGGCAGGCGCAGATGGTAACGGTTTTCCAGTGAATAATAGATATTTGTAGGTCCGGTGTAGGGTTCCCTTTCCTGCGGGGGGACATCCTCTTCTGCTTCCATGATCAGCTCTTCCTGTGAAATTTCTTCAAGCTCCTTTAACCTTGCCTGCATTTCCTCCCAGGATTCCGGTCGGTTTTCATTCATTTCCTGCTCCAGTTCCTGGACATACTTCTCTGTGCTGATCTCCTCCTCCACATTCCGGGCCAGGTTAACGGGAACATTTGAACTTGCCTGCTCAAGATAATCGGCCAGCCGCTGGTCAAATTCCGGATCAGGCATAATTTCTTCGATCTGTTCGTTTACAAATTCTTCTTCGATATCAAACAATATGATGCTGTCGAGATATGACTTTTCGGATGAGATCTTAATGATCAGGAAAATGACAGCCAGGACCATGTGGAAAGCAATTGTCCCGAGTATGCCAGTGGCATTTTCCTGCATCCATTCCTGCATTTTTTCCCGAAAAGCCGAGTTGTTAAATTTCATTGCCGCCATTTAGGGCAATCAATAATAGTAAATCTTTACTTATTTTAGCAATTATTGAACGAGTAAAACATCAATTCTAGTCTGCAATAACCAAAGCTTATGATGATAAAGAATATCTCCCGCATATCCATTTTTATCCCAATGATATTATTGGGCGCCATATCTGAAAATTCCTGTAATTTTCTCAAGGAGATAACTACCCTGGGGAAATGTGAATTCCGGGTGACCACCCTCGAAAATCCTGAAATTGCAGGGGTAGATATCAGCCAGATCCTTAGTTTCACCGATTTGAATTTTGTTGATATGGGTATTATCAGCTCATCCTTCCTGAGAGGGGATCTGCCGCTGTCCTTTACCCTGAATGTAGAAGTCCGGAATCCCAATCCAGCCATGGCCGCCCTGAACGGTCTGGAATATTTAGCCTTTATTGATGATGTGGAAGTAGCCCGGGGTCAACTCGACAGGCGAATCGAGATCCCTGCCAATGGTGGTATCACAACCATCCCTTTGAGACTCAATACCGATTTGATAGATATACTGAAGAAAGATTCCAGGCAGGCATTGGTGAATTTCGGGCTGAACCTGGCCGATGCCGGAAACCGTCCCACCAGAGTAAGTATTAAAGTAAAACCAACCATCCTGGTTGGTGCCATGGAAATTAATTATCCGGGTTATTTTACCGTGACGCATGATTTTACCAGCGGCGATTAAGAATAGGTCTTCTTTCTAAAACTGGTTGAGGTCAATGGAAAAAATTAATTCCGCCCTGGTATCCCGGGTGTCAGGCAGGTAGATCACCCTCCCCCCAATATTAAACGGAAAAAGGAACTGGGCCAAGTGAACATCTGTTGTTAATTCAAGGCCGAGGGATTGGAAATCCTGGTCAACCGGACCATCTTCGTTGTGCCGTATGTACACATCCTGTCCCCATGCATGGTCATAGAAAACAGCTCCCCTGAACCGTTTGAAATACGCAGCCCGCCATATGTTCCAATCAGGGTAAAACATTGGAAAGACATAATCAAAGCTTATTTTCCGGAGTCCCACAGCAGTATGGTTTTCAATCCCCCGCGGCATGCTGACCAGGTTTCCCATCAGGAATATTCCCGGCTTTTGTTTTTGTGCCGCAACAAGGATTTTCAGGGTCTGGTGCCTGAACATGCCCGGAAAATAAAACACCGCTGTCCCTGCCAATGTCGACCCAAGCTGCTCGTCATCAAAAGGTGTATTCACATAACGGACATCAAACACCTGTCCGGCCCTTGGCAGTATATCCCTGTATGCTTTCTTAAGGTAATTATATGCATATAGCCGGTAATCCAGGAAGGTCATCCCGCTTTTATAGGCATTCTGTGAATCGTAATAAAAGTATGCCCTGCTGTATCGAGATTCCACAGAAGGGCGCATTCCCGTTACCCACTTGCTCGTAGTCAGGTCCAGTGGCAGGGAAACTTCAAGATTCAGGCTCATATCAGTGCTGACAGTGGACGGCTTCTCCACTCCGCTGGGAGGGGAACCTACAAAGGGATTCCCACCGAAATCATAGGAAAGTTTAAAAACCGGGTACCACCCTGTATAGGTAAAAGCCGCATGAATAAAATGGTCTCTGTCCCTGTATTCATATCCAAGGGTTGTGGTCGCAGTACTCAGCCTGTTCTGGGAGAAAACCATCACGCCCGGGGATACAGGAATTTCTTCAATGCTCGGGTCATCAATGTCAAAATACAGGGGTATCCAGCTGTGAAAATTGAACAGGTTGGTAAATTTCCTGTAAGGTCTGGATTCGAAATTTTCCTGTATTTGCTGTGATGGTTCAGGCACATTTACTTCCTCTTCCGCCGAGGGCAGGTTAAGCTGTTCACCATCATCAATAACCTCACCCAGTGGAACAAACCTGCCGGGATCAAAGGCTGATTCCACTACATTAAAACCCTGCGAAGTGTAGTCTGAATAAATTAACCTGTTCCCATTCGTGGAAAGTCCGGGCATAAAAGCTCCAAATCGGGATGATGTAACACGCTGACATTCATTGGTTTTCAGGTCCAGGGCATAAATATTATCAATCCCCGAGAAGGTTCCCCGAAAAAGTAAATAATCTTCTCCGGCATACAGTTCCGCAATATCTTTTGATCCGGCATCAAAAAGGGTTTTCCAGGCTGATCCTGACAGGTCATAATGCATGATTTTCTTCCCGCTTGTTCCCAGGGCCGTCATATATATACCCTTTTGATCCACAGACCATACAGGGAATTGTAAGTAGTTATTCCCGGGAGAAGGGATCCTGTGAAGTACTTCTCCATTTTTTTCACCTATGACTACCAGGAAGTATTGATTTTGCATATCAGTTTCAATAGCAATCACCATTTTCGCATCCGGTGAGAGGTCGGGTGCAAAATACCGGCTTTTCGAGGTCAGCATTTTCTCTGCTCCGGTCTTCATATCAAATACCTTGATGATGGAAAAGTTACTCCTCGCCCAGCGGACATCAGGGATGATCTCGGTCCACACAACCTTCCCATGCCCAACTGAGATATTGGCGGGATTATAAAATCCCGGCCTGTGTAGGCGCTTTTCATTCCCTTCCCGGTCAATCACCACAAATTCATTGATCTGGTCAATACCGGATTTTTCTGCAAACACAAGGCTGTCATTCACGTACTTTGGAAAGCGGTAAGCGGTATAATGCTTTGAATTCCGCTGATTCAACTGTTTTGACTCTGTCAGGCTGCGCAAACTGTCGCGGTATGCCCAGTGGGATCTGAGTGTGTCAAAAGTCTCCTGGTACAGTCCCACTTTAGAAGAGCCTGCATATTTTTTCAGGCCGAAATAAAAAGGATATATGGTATAGGGATTCCTTGCTGTATAATCAACCATCTTCCCCCAGAAATCTTTCTGGTATTTATTCCTTGCATGGGCAACCATCTGATAACCATATTTGTAATGATTGGGGACATAATCCCTGTATGAGCCCATTGTGGCTTTTTCATAAGAGTAAAGTCCGGGTACCTCTGCCAGCATCGCTTTAATTTCCATTTCAAAAGATGGCTGCCTGCCCCGGCCGGCTCTTGACAATCGTGTTTCAGCATCTACTGCATCTCCTTCCAGGTACCAGAACGGCATCATGCCGGCTACAGCCCCTATCCCCATTTCCCCGGTAATATATGAGAGCCCTTTGGTGAATCCCTGCCTTAATTTATCGATCTGTACGACATGTCTGAACTCATGAAGGACAAGCTGTTCAAGATAATCCTGAGCGTACTGGCTGGGAGAAGGCGTAGTGACCAGCTCCATCCTTTTGGGAGCCCATGCTACAAATCCATTTGAACGTACCGAATGGGTATGTAGTATCACGGGTATTTGAGCAGGCTTATGATCCAGGTATGCGGCATTGGGCTCATAATAATATTCCAGGATATTGGTAAGCCGTTGTGCTTCATGATCGAAGCTTTCGGGGTAAATAACCCTGAAATGACCGGTCCGGATCTGCCGCCATTTCAGGTATCCCGGATCTTCTCCCTGGTTATAGAACTGGGCATGGCCCGATAATACCATAAAAAACAGAATTCCGGAGTAAAAGAATCTTAATGTTACTGTACCTGACCGTTCCATACAAATTCCCGAAAAATATAAATTCCCGGTATGACAAAAAAACATTAAATTCGCCAAAGTTATTATTAGACCCTCTCAATATAAAAAGTTTACTGGTGAAAACATTTCAATTCTGGAATAATATAACCGGCTGGTTTACCTTCCTGATCGCAACAATCGTATATTTATTGACAATTGAGCCAACCACAAGCCTGTGGGATTGTGGGGAGTTCATTGCAACTGCTTATAAACTGGAAGTAACTCACCCTCCGGGGGCCCCCCTGTTTATGATCCTGGCCCGGTTTTTCTCCATTTTTGCCTCCGGTCCCGATACCGCTGCAAAAATGATCAATGCATTATCTGCACTGGCCAGTAGTTTTACTATTCTCTTTCTGTTCTGGACCATCACGCATCTTGGCAGAAAGCTGGTTCAGAATGTTGAGCAGCCATCCGCGGCCGGACTGGTAGCTATCCTGGGAGCAGGTTTTGTGGGCGGTATGGCCTATACCTTTTCCGACTCATTCTGGTTCTCGGCGGTGGAAGGTGAAGTCTATGCCAGTTCATCTTTCTTCACAGCCATTGTATTCTGGGCCATCCTGAAATGGGAGAATGTGGCCCATGAAAAGCATGCTACCCGGTGGATCCTGCTGATCGCCTATTTAATGGGACTCTCGATCGGAATTCACCTGCTTAACCTGCTTGCGGCACCTGCCATTGTACTGGTTTACTACTTCAAGAATTATAAAGTTACCCCCCGCGGTGTCGTCTATTCCCTTATCATTTCGGTGCTGATCCTCGGGTTCCTACAGTATGGCGTTATCCTGTGGTTTATCAGGCTGGCAGGATATTTTGAGCTGGCTTTTATAAATGGATTCGGACTGCCCTATAACACCGGCGTCATATTCTTCCTGCTGCTGGTCATTGGCGGGATCATCTATGGAGTATACTATACCCATAAAAAGAAAAAAGCGATGCTCAATACGGCCATCCTGGCGGTGGCACTTGTCCTGATCGGGTTTTCCTCCTATTTCATGATCGTTATCCGGTCAAAGTCCAATCCTCCCATGGATATGAACAACCCGGAGACGATCTTTGACCTGATCCCCTACCTGGCCCGGGAGCAGTACGGGCAGAGGCCCCTGGTAAAAGGTCATTATTACAATGCACCCATCATAGCGACCAAAGAAACACGTGCCAATTACAAAAAGGCGGATGGGAAGTATGTGATCAAAGACCATAAGATAGAATACGTTTATGATGAGCGCCTGACCACCATCTTTCCAAGGATGTACAGCAATGATCCCAAACATGTAACGGCTTACGAGAGCTGGGTAAACATCAAGGGGACCAGGGTACAGGTACAGGACCGCAGTGGTGAAACAAAAACGATAATCAAGCCCTCTTTTGGCAGCAACCTGGCTTTCTTCTTCAAATACCAGGTAGGACATATGTACCTGCGATATTTTATGTGGAATTTCTCAGGCCGTCAGAATGATATCCAGGGATATGGCGGCATTCTGAACGGGAACTGGATCTCCGGTATCAAGTTCATTGACGAAGCCCGCCTGGGCAAAATGGATAAATTACCGGACCGGATGGCCAACCACCCTGCCAGGAACAGGTATTTCATGCTTCCTCTCCTGCTGGGGATCATAGGAATGTTCTATCATTATAATAAACACAGGAAAGATTTCTTCGTGGTTCTTACCCTGTTTATCCTGACCGGGCTAGCCATTGTTGTATACCTGAACCAGAAACCAATGGAACCCAGGGAACGTGATTATTCCTATGTAGGATCATTCTATGCTTTTGCGATTTTTATCGGCCTGGGGGTAATGTCCCTCTACGAGATGTTTAAAAAAAGGGTGCCGGCCCTCGCCAGCGCGGGAATTGCCACTGTTATTAGCGCAATCCTTGTACCCGGCATAATGGCCAGGGAAAACTGGGATGACCATGACCGTTCCGGCAGGTATACGGCGAGGGATCTGGCACATAATTACCTGAACAGCTGTGCACCCAATGCCATTCTATATACGAATGGGGATAATGATACTTTTCCCCTGTGGTACGCCCAGGAAGTGGAGGGGATACGGACCGATGTGAGGATCATCAACCTCATGCTGTTCAATACCGAATGGTATATTGACCAGATGACAAGACGAGCCTATGAATCTGCTCCCGTTCCCATGACCCTGCCTCCCGATAAATGGGAGGACGGGACCAATAACATCATCTACCTGTTTGAACGCGTGGAAGGAAATGTGGACCTGAAACAGGTCATCGATTTCGTGGCCAATGAGGATCCCAGGACCAAATTCAATCCACAGCCGGGCATGTCGCTTGATTATATACCCAGCAAAAAATTTAAAATCCCAGTAGACAAGGAAAAGGTCCTGCGCAACGGTGTTGTCCGCGAGAAGGATTCAGCACTGATCCTGCCCGAGATTACTTGGACAATCAGCAAAAATTCTATTTTAAAAAATGAAATGATGCAGCTGGATATCATGGCAACATCGGACTGGGACCGCCCCATATATTTTGTGGCTGCAGGAAATGATGGCGCCATGAACCTGGAACCTTATTTCCAGATGGACGGACTGGCCTACCGTTTGGTACCTATATCCACTCCGGGAAGGAATTTCCTGTCCTACGGGCGCATTGATACCGATATATTGTGGGACCGGATGATGAATACATTCAAATATGGCCGGATGGAACAGCCGGATGTGCACCTGGATTACTATAATATCCGTACCATCTCTGTAATTAAACTCAGGAATAAGTTTAGCCGCCTGGCAAGCGAACTCATCACCGAGAACAAACTTGATTCCGCCGTTGTTGTCCTTGACCGCTGCATGGAGCTCATGCCCCATCCCAAGGTTCCTTATGATGCCTTCGTGCCACCACTGGCAAGGGGCTATTATAATTGTGACCAGCAGGAAAAAGGATTTGATATCCTGCGCAAACATGTCGATCTGCTGAAAGAAGACCTGGCCTACTATTATGACCTTAAGCTGGAATACAGGCAGACCCTTGATTATGAGATCCGCGTTTCATTACAGCTTTTGCAGGAATACCAGAATATGGCAAGGCAATATGGTGAAGAGGAGGCAGCAGATGAGATCAACGAACAGTTCAATAATTATTACCAGCGATACCTTCAGGAAAGAGGTTAAGCTTCCCTGTTCATAAGTTTCTCTGCGAAAATGGCCAGGGTTTCCTTGCGCGATGCTTCAGCACCTACCCTGTCAAGGTATTGAATGGATTTGTCAAAATAGGCCAGGGCAAGATCAGCCGATATGGAATCAATGCCAAGTTGCTGATAAATATTGGTTACCTCCCGGATTTTTTCTTCAGGGTTGAGGTTTTCTTTTTCAAGCAGATCTTTCAACCTGTACTTACGCTCAGGGTCTGACAGCTCCAGTGCCTTGATCAGCAGGAATGTCTTTTTATTGGTAACAATATCATTCCCGATCTTTTTCCCGAATTTTTCCGGATCCCCGTAAACATCCAGGTGATCATCCCTGATCTGAAATGCCATACCCAGGTTTATTCCGAATTCATACAACAACTCCGCATCCAGCATATCAGCCCCGCCTGAAATAGCCCCTGCTTTCAGGCTGGCGGCAATCAGGACAGCCGTCTTTAATTCTATCATTTTCAGGTATTCTCCAACGGTGACATCCATCCGGGATTCAAAATTCATATCGTATTGCTGTCCCTCGCAAACCTGCAGTGCCGTAGTATTAAACAGCTGAAGCAGGTCTTTCAGAAATATATCATCTGACTCGGAAATGATCTTATAGGAAAGGATGGACATGACATCACCCGAGAGGATGGCGGTATTGGGATCCCACCTTACATGAACCGTTGCATGTCCCCGGCGGAGATTTGAATTATCCATGATATCATCATGCAAGAGGGTGAAATTATGGAAGAATTCAATGGCCAGGGCAGGTTTTATGGCCTTGTGGACTGCATCATTGAAAACACTGCATGCCATTAACACCAACGCCGGCCGTAAACGCTTACCTCCCATCGACAGGATATATCTGACAGGCTCATAGAGTTCTTCCGGGAAACGGTCAATGACATAATCTTCCAGTTCATTGTTAACAATCTGCTGTGCCTCTTCAAATCTCAACATATCCCAATTTCAATACCTAAAATTAGCATTAATTGAGTACTCTCCCAATCATCAAATATCATTCACTTCCCATGGCAGAATCCAATCCCGCTTTTTTTCCTATTTTTACGCCCGATATCTGGCTTCATCTTTGCAGGAGGTGATTAAAACCATATGCTTATATGAGATTTCGTCCTTTATTTCTTTCAATTTTTCTCATTGCAACCTGCTTATCAGGTTTGGCTGAAGGCTATGAAATTAATTTCTCCATGCCTTCTTTCCAGGGCGACACTCTGGTTCTCGGACATAGGTTCAATGCCAGTTTTGTCCCACAGGATACAGTCGTTGCTGACGGCAAAGGCAGTGGTACTTTTACTGGTGATGATTCACTGCCTGAAGGAATGTACCTTGTATTCCTGCCCGATCAAACATCTTTCGACCTGTTGATCGGTAAGGATCAGTTTTTCGAATTCAAAACCGATACCAGTGATTATACCGCAAATATGAAGATCAAGGGCTCGGTGGACAATGAAGCATTCTATGCCTACCAGATGTACCTGAAGGAAAGCAGGGAGAAAGCACAGGCCCTTCAGGCAAAATTATCCTCCGCCACCAATGCTGCCGATTCAGCATCCTCCAGGGAGGAGCTCGATCAGTTGAATGCTTCCGTCAGGTATCATATCGAGGAATTGATTTCAGCCAACCACGATAATTTTTTTGGCGTATTCCTCAAGGCACTGCAGGAGGTCAGGGTGCCAGATCCACCGCTGGATGCCGACGGCAAACCCATTGATCCTGGATTCCGGTATAAATACTACAAGGCGCATTATTTCGATAATTTCGATTTTTCCGATGTACGCCTCCTGCGTACCCCTTTTTATGAACAAAAGATCATGACCTACATCGAAAAAGTCGCTTTCCAGTCCCCCGATTCACTCCTGGTTGACGTAGATATGCTGATCGAAGGATCCCGGTCGGATCCGCAACTTTTCCGCTATATGCTGATCACCCTGTTCAACCATTTTGCAAAGAGCCAGATCATGGGGATGGATGCCGTTTATATACATATCGCTGACAAGTACTATATCCCCGAGGCAGAATGGAGTGATCCGGAATTCATCGTCAAGCTGAAGGAAAGGGTGGAAAAATCCAAACCCACACTGATAGGCACAAAGGCCACTGATATCCAGCTGGTTGAAGTACACAGTGATCATTTCATCCAGTCAATCGAAGATGAAGACCTGAAAAAAAATCCTTACGTTGGAAAGTTCTTCCAGCTCTATGATATAGATGCAAGGTATACCATCCTGTATTTCTGGGAAGCCGACTGCGGACATTGTAAAACAGCCACACCCGAATTATACGAGGCATACAAACGGCTGAAAACAAAAGGAATAGAAGTTGTAGCTGTGAATACCCTTTCAGGTGAAGAGGGTAAGGTGAAGTGGATTGACTATATCAATGAAAACGGTTTATATGACTGGGTCAATTGCTGGAATCCATATGATTTTACCTATAAGAATATCTATGATGTCATGACCACGCCTCAATTGTTTGTACTCAACGCGGACAAGGAGATCGTCGCCAAGCGGATCTCACCCGAACAGGCTGAAAAGATCATAGAATCAATGCTTGCTAATGAAAAATTAAGGGCAGATGACTGAGCGTAGACGAATGAGACTGGTGTTGGAAGATGGGTCAGAATTCCCTGGGATTTCTTTCGGTTTTGACCGGTCAATCTCCGGGGAAGTAGTTTTTAATACCGCCATGACCGGCTATCCTGAGAGCCTTACCGACCCCTCCTATAAAGGACAGATCCTGGTACTTACCTATCCTCTGATAGGGAATTACGGTGTTCCGGATGAAGAGGTTGAAGATAATTTATTCAAACATTTTGAGTCTGACCGCCTGCATATCTCGGGAATGATTGTATCAGATTATTCTATGGAGTACAGCCACTGGAATGCAAAAAAAAGCCTGGGAGAATGGCTGCAGCAACATGAAGTTCCGGGAATCTACGGCATTGATACACGCATGCTGACAAAGATCCTAAGGGAAAAGGGGACCATGCTGGGCAAGATCATCCAGGATGGTGAAGATGTAGAGCTCTACGACCCTAACCAGGATAACCTGGTATCACAGGTAAGTGTCTCCAGAAAGGAAGTCTACGGAAAAGGAAAATACAGGATCCTGCTGATTGATTGCGGGGTAAAATACAATATCATCCGCTATTTATTGCAACGGGATACGACAGTAATCAGGGTTCCCTGGGATTATGACTTTTTCGATGAGCAGTATGACGGGCTTTTTATTTCAAACGGACCGGGAGATCCAAAGCAATGCAAGGAAACGGTCAGGAGTCTTACGAAGGCTTTTTCACAGGATAAACCGATCATGGGCATTTGCCTTGGCAACCAGCTGATGGCACTGGCATCAGGAGCAGATACTTACAAGCTGAAGTACGGGCACAGAAGCCACAACCAGCCCGTATTGCAAATCGGCACGGACAATGCTTATATCACCTCGCAAAACCATGGTTTTGCGATCAACAACAATACCCTGAGTGCAGACTGGAAACCCTATTTTATCAATCTCAATGACCAGACCAATGAGGGTATGATCCACCAGTCCAAACCCTTCTTTTCCACACAATTCCACCCGGAGGCTTCGGGTGGACCGATGGATACGGATTTCCTCTTCGACCAGTTCATAGACCTGATCCATCAGTCAAAGAAATAACCGTCCTACTCCCTGATCTGCCCGTCCCCGTAAATGATGTATTTTGTGGAAGTCAGTTCTTTCAGTCCCATAGGACCCCTGGCATGCAGCTTCTGCGTACTGATCCCGATCTCTGCTCCGAACCCGAATTCAAAACCATCCGTGAAACGGGTAGAAGCGTTTACATAAACAGCGGCAGCATCCACCTTGTTCAGAAAAGCCTGTGCCCGGGTGTAGTTCTCCGTAATGATGGCTTCACTGTGGCCCGATCCATATTGCTGGATATGGTTTATGGCATCGTCCATGGAAGGCACGACGGCAGCTGATATGATCAGATCGAGGAATTCTGTCTCCCAATCCTCGTCTGTTGCAGGCTTTGCCTCGGCTATCAGCTGGCAAACGGCTTTGTCCCCCCGTATCTCAACTTTATACCGTATTAATTCGGCCCCCACCCTGGGTATAAATTCACCGGCAATTTTTTCATGTACCAGCAGGCTTTCTACGGCATTACATACCCCGGGGCGCTGGACTTTTGCATTGACCGTAATGGCCACTGCTTTATCCAGGTCGGCTGACTCATCCACATAAATATGACAATTCCCAATGCCCGTCTCGATAACCGGTACATGGCTGTTTTCCACTACAGCACGGATAAGACCAGCACCCCCCCGCGGTATCAGCAGGTCCAGGTACTGATCCAATTGCATAAGGGCAACCGCACTGTCCCGGCTGGTATTTTCCACAAGTTGCAGGCATTCAGCCGGGAAACCTTCTTCTGCCAGCACCTTCTGAATGATATCTGTAATGACCCTGTTGGAAGCATAGGCCTCCTTCCCGCCTCTCAGGATGGCTGCGTTACCTGTTTTCAGGCATAGTCCGAATACATCTGCAGTAACGTTCGGCCGGGATTCATAAATAATCCCGATCACGCCCATAGGCACCCTTTTCTGACCGATCACCAGTCCATTTGGCCTTTTTTTCATGGCCAGTATTTCCCCGACAGGATCCTCCAATGCCGCAATTTCTGTCAATCCTTCAGCCATAGATTTAATCCTATCCTCCGTTAAAAGGAGCCTGTCCATTATGGCACCCTTCAAACCGGCTTTTTCGGCATTTACCATATCGTCCCGGTTGGCTGTCAGAATATTTTCTGATTCCCTTACAAGACTTTCAGCAACCTGCCCGAGGACCTTGTTCTTATCGGCAGTAGAAGCCATGGCCAGGAACCATGACGCTTCTTTGGCCTTCCTCCCTTTAATTATCAGTTCTTCCATATAATGTGGTTATTTTGTAGCTATTTATGCGCTGGTGAAGAGTGTTCCGATCTCATGGCCTTCGATTGCCTTGAGTATGTTTTTCGGATTTTGCCCGTTCAGGATCAGGGTAGCAATGCCTTTCTCCCGGCAGATCTTTACAGCATTGATCTTGGTAAGCATTCCTCCCTTCCCGAAGGATGATCCGGAACCCTGTGCCGCCAGTTCAATCTCTTCGGTAATTTCATGCACCTCGGGCAACATCTCAGCATGCTCATCCTGCTTGGGATCGCTTGTATAAAATCCATCAATATCGGTCATGATAATCAGGAGGTCCGCATCTATCAGGCTGGCTACTTTAGCAGAGAGGCTGTCGTTTTCACCGAACTGTATCTCCACGGTTGATATCGTATCGTTCTCATTCACTACCGGTATGATTTTCATGGTCAGCAGCTGGTTCAGTGTATTCTGCGCATTCATTCTCCTGGTTTCATCATTCAATCCCTCAGGTGTAAGCAGCACCTGGGCCACCATCTGGTGATACTCCACGAAGAATTTCTGGTAGATGCGCATCAGTTCTGCCTGCCCGATAGCCGCCAGGGCCTGCCGGGCAATCAGTCCGTCCGGTGGTGCATCCATCTTGAGCATTCCTGCACCAATACCGATCGCCCCGGAGGATACCAGTATAATCTCCTTACCACAGCTCATCAGATCTGACAACACCATGGTCAGTTTTTCCAGCCTGGTAAAATTCATTTTCCCGTTGGGAAAGGAGAGGGTGGAGGTACCAACCTTTACTACTATCCTTTTTTTATCTGCCAATCTGGCTCTGCTTTCTGTCATTGTAATAATTTTTGTAAGGCATTATCGATCTTATCAAAGCTGAAAGATTCCATACGCGTATCCATTTTTTGACGGATCTCTTCCAGGCAAAGATTACCAAGGCTGCCTTCATGCGTGTGTACAATGCTATCTTCAGGGGTAAAGGTTTGATTGCGAATTTGCCTGGCAATCTCCTGGTATGCCTCGCGAAATGGCATACCTTTCATCACCAGCTGGTTCACCTTGTCTACACTGCTGATATGCCTGTAAACAGGATCATCCAGAATGTCCTCCCGGATTTTCACCTGCAGGAGAACCTTTTCTGCCATGTAGAGGCAGTCCTGCAATTCCGAAAAAGCCTTCATCAGGTTTTCTTTCAATACCTGGAAATCCCGGTGGTATCCGCTGGGCAGACCGCTGATGACCAGGTCCGCTTCCGTAGGAAGGGATTTGATCCGGTTGCATTTGGCCCTGATCAATTCGAAAACATCCGGGTTCTTCTTATGGGGCATGATACTGGAACCTGTTGTATATTCTTCCGGGAAGGAAATAAAATCATGGTTTTGTCCCATATACATGGTAACATCCATGGCTAGCCTTGCCAGGGTACCGGCAAGGGATGACAGGGATTGGGCAGTGATTTTTTCCAGCCTTCCCCGCGACATCATGGCATGCATTACATTGTAGCGAAGGGATTCAAAGCCCAGCAGCTCCGTTGTCATTTGCCTGTTTAAGGCGATGGATGTACCGAACCCCGCCGCCGCTCCAAGGGGATTTTGATTGGCCACCTGAAAGGCGCCCTGTAACAGGATCATATCATCGGTAATATCTTCAGCAAAGGAAGTAAACCATAATCCAAAACTGGACGGCATGGCAACCTGGAAGTGGGTATAGCCAGGCATTAATGCATCCCTGTGTTCCTTGCCCAGCATCATCAGGGCATTGAAAAGATCCCTGGCAACAACTACTGTTTTGCGAATCTCATCCCGTATGTATAAATGCAGGTCCACTGCCACCTGGTCGTTCCTGGAACGGCCGGTATGTACTTTTTTGCCTGTATCTCCCAGCTTTTCAGTGAGGGTTTTCTCCACCTGGGAATGGATATCTTCCACCCCCGGCTCAATGGAGAATTTTCCTTCCTCTGCTTTTCTGTACATGTTTAACAGTGCCCCCTTCAGGTCCTTATGCTCCTGATCGGACAGGATTCCTATGGACCTGAGCATGGCAGCATGGGCAAGGGTTCCCATAATATCATACTTTGCCAGGGACCGGTCCAGTTCCCTGTCACTGCCAATGGTAAATTCTTCTATCTCCTTATTGACGGAGACTCCTTTTTCCCAAAGCTTTTTCATTGATCCATGGTTTTGGATTTAGATCTGCAATCCTTCCAGCAGTTTTATATAATTGCTGATCCCCTGCCTGATCTCATCAACACGGATATATTCATCTGCCGTATGCGAGCGGTTTGAGTCGCCGGGGCCAATTTTCAGGGTTGGAAATGACATCAGGGCCTGGTCTGAAAGGGTCATTGAACCATAGCTTTTCAGTCCCAATGCCTGTCCCCGTTTTACCACCGGATGCTCCCCTGAAATAAAAGACGGATTCAGCCTGAAGGACCGGGCCTCCACTTCCCCTTTCATATTTTGCTTAATGACCTCAAAAACCTCTTCATTCGAATAATGCTCATTGGTCCGGATATCAGCCACCCAGCTGCACTGATCGGGAACCACATTATGTTGTGTGCCGGATGCTATCATGGTCACCTGCATGCTAACCTGTCCAAGCCACTCAGATGTCTGCTCAAATTGATAGCCGGAGATCCAGTCAATGTCCTTCATGGCTTCATATATGGCATTTTCCCCCTCTCCCGTAGCTGCATGGGCACTGGATCCATGCCCCTTTCCGTCGATAACCATCAGCCCTTTTTCCGCCACCGCCATCTGATTCATGGTAGGTTCTCCTATGATGCCCAGGTCAATATTTCCCAGGTCATTCAGGATGCTTGTCACACCCTTATCCCCGGATACCTCTTCTTCCGCACTGGCTGCAAAGATCAGGTTAAAGGGATTATCCTGCCTGCCTGCATAATACAGAAAACAGGCTAGCAAAGATACCAGCGAACCACCGGCATCATTGCTCCCCAGGCCATAGATCCTGTCCCCTTCCACCTGTGGTACGAAGGGGTCCCTTTTCCACCCTGCCACGGGTTTTACTGTATCCAGGTGTGAATTGAGCAGGATATTCGGCCTGTCATCTGAGACCCGGTGGACTGTCCACAGATTATGATGCTTGCGAAGGACCGTCAGACCATGCTCTTTCAGGACCACTTCCAGTAGATCTGCAGCCTGCTTTTCTTCCCGGCTTACCGAAGGATTCCTGATCAACTCCTTTACCAGGCCCACAGCCATATCCTGACAGGCATCCAGGTCCATACCGGTATTATTTCAGTTTTTCAATTTCGTTGTAAGAAGTGATGATCCCCTTGATCACTGCTGAGCTGAGTCCGAAATGCTCCATTTCGTTCAGACCGGCAATAGTACATCCCCTTGGGGTGGTCACCTTGTCAATCTCATCTTCCGGATGATTGCCTGTCTGCAGCAATAGTGAGGCTGCCCCGCGTGCAGTCTGGGCGGCGATGATTTGTGCTTCATTAGCATGAAAACCAACCTGTATGCCCCCCTGTGAGGCTGCGCGAATATACCGCAGGAAATAGGCAATACCACAGGCTCCCAGGATGGTGGCCGCCCCCATCAGTTCTTCCCTGATCACCATGGTGGTCCCCAGGTGGTCAAAGATTGATTGAATTTTTTCCATCGCCCCGTCACTGCCGTCATGGGTAGCCAGGCAGGTCATTGATTCCCGGATGGCAATTGCTGTATTGGGCATCACCCGGACCACTTTGACTGGTTTGCCGATTAATTCCCGGATATCATTTACCTCATAGGCAGCAATCACAAAGGCAATGATCTGTTTATCCGGATCAATTGCATCTTTGATCTCGGCTATCAGATCAGTAACCTGGGTTGGTTGAACACAAAGAATGACAATATCCGATGACCTGACTGCCTTATTATTATCTGTTGTCACAGTTATCCCTTCTGCTTTCAGATCGTCCAGATAACGTAAGTTCAGATCGGTAACAACCAGATTTTCTGCCTGAAATTCTCCGGATTCCAGGAGGCCTTTGGCTATGGCTTTTCCAATATTGCCCCCGCCTAGGATTGCAATTTTTTCCTTCATTTTCTACCCTTTTTAAGATTTATTAGGATGTAATGAATGATAGAGCCTGGCCGGATTACTCATGATCCGGGTGAATCCTATGACATCCTCTCCGCTCCATCCTTCATGCATCTCGCCATATGTTGCTCCCGAAGCTTTCATCAGGTCATGTTCCGATTCAATCCCATTCACCTCGAATGCATATGGACGGAGCGTAAGATACACTTTTCCAGAGACAAACAGCTGTGTGTCTTCCAGAAATTTTTCAATATTCCGCATGACCGGATCCATATACTGGCCATCATGCAACATCATGCCATACCATTCTGAAAGCTGGTCTTTCCAATAGGCTTGCCATTTCCCCAGAGTATGTTTTTCCAGTTCCTGGTGGGCACGTATGATAATGGCCGGGGCGGCAGCCTCAAAACCGACCCGCCCCTTGATCCCTATTATGGTCTCACCAATATGAATGCCACGGCCAATGGCCAGAGCAGCAGCTTCCTGCTGGATCTTCCTGATGGATGCTATACCACCCACAATTTCCCCCTTGTCGAATTCAACGGTCAGGTGCCTGGGCTTATCATCTTTCAACTGGGAGGGGTAGGCCTCCTCCGGTAAACCCTGTCCGGATGTCAGGGTCTCCTTCCCGCCTACTGTAGTTCCCCAGAGTCCCTGGTTGATACTGTAAGCATGTTTTTCAAAGGACTCGTTGAAACCGACTTTCTGAAGGTATTCAACTTCTGCTTCCCTTGATAATTTAAGTTCACGTATGGGGGCCAGCACCTCGATATCAGGTGCGAGGATCTGGAAGATCATGTCAAACCGGACCTGGTCATTGCCGGCGCCGGTACTCCCATGTGCCACGATATTTATGCCTTGCTGTAGTGCATATTCCACCACGGCCATGGCCTGGAATATCCTCTCCGAACTAACGGACATGGGATAATGATGGTTCCGCATCATATTCCCGTATACCAGGTAGCGGATGCATTTCTGGTAATAGGTCTCTGAAACATCTATGCATATATGTGTTGCCACACCCAGCGACCTTGCCCGATTTTCAATTTTCTCTTCTTCCTGCTTACTGAAGCCACCCGAATTAATAAATACTGAATGTACTTCCAGGTCCTTCTCCTGGCTCAGGTATTTTACACAAAAGGATGTGTCTAGTCCCCCGCTAAATGCCAATGCTACTTTCTGTTTCATCCTATTTAGATTTTATGTTTACTTTCTTTTTGACTACATGTTTGCCATTCTTTTTCAAAAGCTTGCCTTTAAGCGCACCGGATTTTTTCTTTTCCGGATCATATAACATGGCGGTGCACAGGCAGTGGGTCCGGTTGGTCCGGAACAATATATCATAGTATGCACAGCTGTGGCAGCCCTTCCAGAATTCATCATCATCGGTCAGTTCCGAGAAGGTTACCGGTTTATAACCAAGGGCAGAATTAATTTTCATAACCGCCAGGCTGGTGGTCAATCCGAACATCTTGGCACCCGGGAATACTTTCCTGGATAAACGGAATGCCCTGGACTTAATTTTCATGGCCAGTCCATATCCCCTGTATTTCTCAAGTACAATCAAACCTGAATTGGCCACGAATTTTTCATGCCCCCATGATTCTATATAGCAGAAACCTGCGAAATCACCGCTGTCTGTGACGGCGATAATGGCTTTCCCTTCCCGGATCTTTTCCGTGAGGTATTCAGCAGATCGTTTTGCCAGTCCTGTACCCTTCACACTGGCAGCTTCCTCTATGGCTTTTTGGATATCCGGAATATAGTTCAGGTGATCCTTGCCCGCTTCTGTTATTACAAACTTTTCCATATCTGTTATTTTTTATAATTGTTCAACCGGGAATAATAATGCCAGCGCATTCCTGATATCTTCCTTGCCTACATCATCACGCGGGATCAGGAGAATTGTATCGTCACCAGCAATGGTTCCCATGATCTCATAGGCATCCATTTCATCTATGGCAGAGGCAATGCTTTGTGCATACCCGGGATGGGTTTTGATCACAGCCATATCCCGGGCAAATTCAATAGATATAAATCCGTTCAATGGGAAATTCCCCATGGTTACCGACTGCCTGTTCTGCTGTTTTCCCCGCGGCAGCACATATATATATCCCTTCTCCTTATCAGGGACCTTCCCTGCCTCAAGGAATTTCAGGTCCCTCGACAATGTTGCCTGCGTTACCTCAAATCCTTCCTGCTTCAACATCGACAATAATTCATCCTGGCTGGCAACAGCCTCCTTCTCAATGAGCCTGCGAATAGCCAGTAAGCGCTGGGTTTTGGATTTCATATTGTATATTTATACATTCATTTTGCAAAAATATACATTTTTTACAATTTACCATATCTTTAAACAAAATATTTATATTTTTGTTCGCATATGAAAGAAGAAATCCGGAAGGTAGTAGTACTTGGATCAGGAGCTTTGAAGATCGGCGAAGCAGGAGAATTTGATTATTCAGGATCCCAGGCACTTAAGGCGCTCAGGGAAGAAGGTATTACCACCGTTTTGATCAATCCCAATATTGCCACCGTCCAAACCTCAGAAAATATTGCCGACATAATTTATTTCCTGCCCATCACCCCACGTTTCGTGGAAAAAGTGATTGCCCGTGAAAAACCCGATGGGATCCTGTTGTCTTTCGGTGGACAAACAGCATTGAATTGCGGGATTGAACTCTACAAGCTAAAGGTCCTTGAGAAGCATAACGTGAAGGTGCTGGGAACACCCATTCAGGCCATCATTGATACGGAAGACCGGGAGATTTTTGTAAACAAGCTCAAAGAAATTAATGTCAGGACCCCTCAGAGCCAGGCTGTGGAATCCATTGAAGATGCCAAAGTGGCAGCAGCCAGCCTGGGTTATCCAATCATCATCCGGGCGGCCTATACTCTCGGGGGACAGGGAAGCGGGTTTTGCGCCAATGAGGATGAACTGGGACAACTGGCATCCAAGGCCCTTTCATATTCCCCACAGATCCTCATCGAAGAATCACTGAAAGGATGGAAGGAGATTGAATACGAAGTTGTCAGGGACTGTTATAACAATTGCATTGCGGTGTGTAACATGGAGAATTTCGATCCCCTTGGGATACACACCGGTGAAAGCATTGTCGTTGCCCCTTCACAGACCCTTACTAACAGTGAATACCATATGCTCAGGCGATTATCCATTGACGTGATCCGTCATATTGGCATTGTTGGTGAATGCAATATCCAGTATGCCCTCGATCCGAATTCAGAAGATTACAGGGTGATCGAGGTGAATGCCCGCCTGTCACGATCCAGTGCCCTGGCATCCAAGGCTACAGGTTATCCCCTGGCATTCGTGGCGGCTAAATTGGGACTCGGATACGGACTGCATGAATTGAAGAATTCAGTTACTAAAACCACCTCTGCCTTTTTCGAGCCGGCACTTGACTATATTGTATGCAAGATCCCGCGCTGGGACCTGAATAAATTTATCGGCGTGAGCAAGCTCATCGACAGCTCTATGAAAAGTGTCGGGGAAGTAATGTCGATCGGACGTACCTTTGAGGAGGCCATACAGAAAGGGGTCCGTATGATAGGGCAGGGCATGCATGGGTTCACCGGGAACCGGGACCTGGAATTCGAGGACATTGAACGGGAGCTTACCCAGCCCACCGATATGCGGATCTTTGTCATTGCAGATGCCCTTGAGAAGGGATATTCGGTGGACCAGATCTTTGAATTGACAAAGATCGATAAATGGTTCCTGGTAAAACTGCAAAATATTTTTAACCGTAAAACCCTGCTCGAGCAATATAATTCCCTTGATGATCTTCCCGATGAGGAACTGCGTAAGGCCAAGATCCTTGGTTTTTCTGATTTCCAGGTTGCCAGACATGTAATGGACCCGGATTCCGGCAGCATACAGGAGAAAATGCTTGAAGTCAGGTCACACCGAAAGGCAAGGAATATCCTTCCTGTTGTCAAACAGATCGACACCCTGGCTGCCGAATACCCGGCACAAACCAATTACCTGTATATGACATACAGCGGAGAAGAGCATGATATTGATTTTGCAAAGGATGGGCAATCCGTCATTGTCCTTGGCTCAGGAGCCTACCGGATCGGCAGCAGCGTGGAATTTGACTGGTGCAGCGTGAACACACTGTATACCCTGAACGAACAGGGATACCGCTCAATCATGATCAATTATAATCCCGAGACTGTAAGTACTGATTACGATGTTTGTGATCGCCTGTATTTTGATGAGCTTTCCTTCGAGCGTGTCATGGATGTGGTTGATCTGGAAGCTCCAATGGGGGTGATTGTTTCTATGGGGGGACAGATCCCCAATAACCTTGCCATGAGGCTGCATAGCCAGGAAGTCAGTATCCTTGGCACATCGCCCGTATCGATCGATAATGCTGAGAACAGGCATAAGTTTTCCATGATGCTCGACGATTTGTGCATTGATCAACCCAGGTGGAAGGAACTGACCAGTATAGAGGATACTAATAATTTCATCAACACGGTCGGGTTCCCTGTACTGATCCGTCCTTCCTATGTGCTGTCAGGGGCGGCCATGAACGTTGTATCCAACAAAGAAGAGCTGGAACATTTTCTGAACCTGGCTGCAAAGGTATCCAAGCAATATCCTGTCGTAGTCTCTGAGTTCATACAGCAGGCCAAGGAAATCGAGATCGATGCCGTCGCAAAAGATGGTGAGCTTGTTGTGTATGCCCTGTCAGAACACGTGGAGTTTGCGGGTGTCCATTCCGGTGATGCCACCATGGTCTTCCCTCCCCAGAAAATCTATTTTGAAACGGTCCGCAGGATCAAGAAAATATCGCGTGACATCGCCAAGGCACTCAATATCACTGGCCCATTTAACATGCAATTCCTTGCCAAGGACAATGATATCAAGGTCATTGAATGTAACCTGCGGGCTTCACGCAGCATGCCTTTCGTATCAAAGGTCCTGAAGTCCAATTTCATCGATATAGCCACCAAGGTCATGCTTGACCTGCCCTATGATAAACCGGACAAATCCATATTTGACCTGGATTATATCGGGATCAAAGCCCCGCAGTTCTCCTTTTCCCGCCTGAAGGGGGCAGACCCCGTGCTGGGGGTTGACATGTCCTCCACGGGGGAAGTAGGTTGTATCGGGGAAAATTTTTATGAAGCCATACTGAAAGCCATGCTTTCTGTCGGATACACCATCCCCGAAAAAAATATCCTCCTGTCTACCGGTCCCATGCGCTCCAAGGTAGAGTTGATCAACAGCTGCCGCATGCTGGCAGGGAAGGGTTACAACCTTTTTGCCACAAAGGGTACGGCTGACTTTCTGAGGCTCAACAACATTGAGTCAACGGTGCTTTACTGGCCGGATGAGGATAAGAAGCCCAACACCCTGGACTATCTTCAGAACAAGATGATCGACCTGGTCATCAATATCCCCAAGGATCTCACCTCGGATGAATTAAGCAATGACTATTCCATCCGCCGGAATGCGGTGGACTACAATATCCCGCTGATCACCAATGCACGGCTTGCCAGTGCTTTCATCATAGCCTTCTGCAATATCAAGGAAGAAGAAATTGCCATTAAACACTGGGGAGAGTACTAGCTGCCTGGTCTATCCTTTCAAGGCTTCCGCACCCGAGACAATTTCGAGGAGTTCACTGGTAATGGCTGCCTGGCGGGCCTTATTGTAGTACAGGTTTAATTCGCGAAGCAAATCTGTGGCATTGTCTGTTGCCATATGCATGGCAGTCATCCTTGCTCCGTTTTCAGCCGCATGTGAATCAAGCAAAGCCTTGTAAAACTGGATCTTCAGGGATCTGGGTATCAGTTCCCTGATGATGTATTCTTTGGAAGGCTCATAAATATAATCTGCAAATATACTATCCTCTTCCGTTTTCTCCGGTATCAGCACCGGCAGGAACTGTTCCGTTGTGAGGATCTGGACAGCTGCATTTTTAAACTGGTTATATACCAGCATTACCCTGTCATACTCCCCGGCAACAAATTGATCCATGATCTCCTCGGCAACCGGCATTACATTGTCAAATGTAAGGTCATCAAAAAGCTCATTCTTAACTCCAACCAGCGGGTATTTGTTTTTCCTTAAAAATTCAGATCCTCTTTTGCCAATGGCGTAGAAATCCACTTTTCTTTGCTGCATCAGCTTCCCGAAATCCTCATATGCCACCTGCATGGCACGTTTGATAACGAATGAATTAAAAGCACCACAAAGTCCCCTGTTAGACGCAATCACCACGATCAACACCTTCTCCATGTCCCGCTGAGTGGCATATGGATTATCTTCCTCTCCCCTGATGGAATCGCTCAGATTGGTAAGGATGGTATGCAAGCGGTCGGCATAAGGCCTCATCTGTATGATGGCCTCCTGCGCCTTCCTAAGTTTCGTCGCTGATACCATTTTCATGGCACTGGTGATCTTCCTGGTGGAAGTTACCGAAGCAATTCGATTGCGGATTTCTTTCAGGTTTGCCATTTACGCTGTCTCCTGGTATCTTGAAGCGATCTCCCTGGCCACTTTTTCAAGAACTTTTTCTTCTTTTTCTTTCAGAACACCCTTCTTCAGTTCTTCCAAGAGGTCTTTGTGTTTAAGCTCAAGGAGATCGAGAAATTCCTCTTCAAATTCCCTTACCCTTTTTACGGGTACATTCACCAGGAGTCCACGGGTTCCACAAAAGATAATGGCTATTTGTTTCTCCACAGACAGTGGGGAGTATTGTCCCTGTTTAAGTATCTCAACATTCCTGGCACCCTTATTAAGTGTTGCCTGGGTCGTTTTATCCAGGTCCGAGCCGAACTTGGCAAAAGCCTCCAGTTCCCGGTAGTAAGCCTGGTCAAGTTTCAGGGTACCGGCCACGGTTTTCATGGCCTTGATCTGCGCTTTACCCCCAACCCTGGATACTGAGATCCCTACATTGATGGCCGGCCTTACACCAGCATTAAAGAGGTTCGATTCAAGAAAGATCTGCCCGTCTGTGATAGAGATAACATTGGTCGGTATATAGGCTGAAACATCTCCGGCCTGGGTCTCAATAATGGGCAAAGCTGTCAGGGATCCTCCTCCTTTGACAACAGGCTTTAAGGCTTCGGGAAGATCGTTCATCTGGCTGGCGATCTCATCTGATTCGATGATTTTCGCAGCCCTTTCCAGCAATCTGGAGTGCAGGTAGAAAACATCCCCGGGATAAGCCTCTCGTCCGGGGGGCCTTCTCAGCAACAGGGATACCTCTCTGTAGGATACAGCCTGTTTCGAGAGATCATCATAGATAATGAGGGCAGGCCTTCCCGTATCTCTGAAAAACTCACCTATGGTACATCCTGCAAAAGGTGCATAAAACTGCATCGCAGCCGGGTCAGAAGCAGTAGCAGATACAATGACCGTGTAGTTCATTGCACCATGGTACTCCAGTGTAGCTGCAATATTGGCAACGGTGGATCCCTTTTGTCCACTGGCTACATAGATGCAATAAACGGTTTCTCCCTTCTCATAAAATTCTTTCTGGTTAATGATGGTGTCGATGGCAATGGCTGTTTTACCGGTCTGCCTGTCACCAATGATTAGTTCCCGTTGTCCCCTTCCGATGGGGATCATGGCATCAATAGGCTTGATGCCGGTCTGCAGGGGTTCGTTAACCGGCTGGCGGTAGATAACACCGGGAGCTTTTCTTTCCAGCGGTAATACCATCTTTTCCCCTTTGACAGGTCCCTTGCCATCTATGGGATCACCAAGGGTATTGATCACCCTTCCAAGAAGTCCTTCCCCAACTTCAAGGGCTGCTATCCGGCCGGTTCTTTTTACAAGGTCACCTTCCCTGATCTCTTCGGTGGATCCTAACAGGACTGCACCAATATTATCCTCTTCGAGGTTAAGCACCATTCCGACGACACCATTTTCGAACTCGATCAGTTCGTTTGATTGCACATTGGTCAATCCATATATTCTGGCAATGCCGTCTCCAACCTGAAGAACGGAACCTACTTCTTCCAGTTCTTCAGTCGTTTTAAATCCCTCGAGCTGCTTCTTGAGTACTTCAGATACTTCAGCGGGTTTTATTCCTGCCATTGATCAAATTTTTATAAATGTTATGATTCCTTATTTCTGTAATTCTTTTTTTATCCTCCCCAGTTTCCCCTTCACACTGGAGTCAAGCTGCTTGTCTTCAACACGGAGTACAAATCCCCCGATCAGCTCTTTTTTTACCTCCTCCTGCAATTCGATCTCAGCATTGAAAGTCCTGGTGATGATATCAACCATTTCCTGCCTGATTTCGTTGGTGAGTGTGGTTGCTGTCTCAATACTGGCCATCTTGATCCCTTTCTCCTCTTTGTACAATTTAATGTAGTGCCGGCAGATGGCAGCCAGATAATCTTCCCGGTTATTGCCCGTTACCAGCCTGATAAAATCCAGGGCCAGGTCGCCAACCTTGCCCTCAAAGATCGAGACCAGAATGGCTGTCTTTTTCCTTGTTTCAACAACCGGGCTTTCAAGCAGGCTTTTAAGTTCTGCCAGATCGCTAACAGCGGCAAGCATCATATCCATGTCTTTTCGCACATCATCCAGGATACCCTGTTCCCTTGCACTCAGGAACAATGCCCTGGCATATCGCACTGCTATCTTGCCAACCTTCATCCCTAGTTCATTTTAACATCTTTCAGAAGCTTTTCCATCAGCTCCTGCTGTGCCTTGTCATCTTTGAGTTTTTCCTGCAGGATCTTCTCGGCAATGTCCACTGATAATTCCGCTACCTGTATACGAATATCGGCAATGGCAGCATCTTTCTCATTCTCTATTTGAACCCTTGCAGATTGAATGATTTTCTTTGATTCTTCACTGGCCTTATTCTTTGCCTCATTCAGGATCATCTCACCGGTTTTTTTTGTTTCCTTCAGCATTTTGTACCTCTCCTTCCGGGCTTCGGCCATGATCTTTTCATTGTCTGCCTGCAGTTTCTCCATTTCTTTTTTTGCCCTGTCAGCGGAACGTAGGGATTCCTCAATGTATTGCTCACGGTTCCTGAGGACATTCAGAATAGGTTTCCAGGCAAACTTTTTCAGGATGAGCATCACGATGATAAACATGAGCAACATCCAGAAAATGGTTCCAATATCAGGAGTTACAAGTCGCATATGATTGTATTATTTAATTATTACCAATTCTCCCGATCAGAGATGCCAATCGCATCACGGATCGGGAGAAAAAAATCCCTTTATGCCATAAAGAGGATCAACAGACAAACCACAATAGCAAAGAAAGTTGCTCCTTCAATAAGAGCGGCAGCAACGATCATATTTGACCGTATGTCGCCGGCAGCTTCCGGTTGTCTGGCAATAGCTTCCATGGCAGCACTGCCAATCTTACCGATACCAAGTGCGGCACCGATGACAGCGATCCCTGCTCCCAGTGCGGCACCCACATTTCCAAGTGCTGCTTCCAAAATAACCATCAGTGTAATCATATTACTAAATATTTAATGAATAAAAACGAATCTTCTGTTAATGATGCTCTTCCGTTGCCATACCGAAGTAAATGGCTGAAAGTAATGTAAATACATAGGCCTGGATCAGGGCCACCAGCAATTCAAGCATGGTCATGAAAATGGTAAAAGCCAGGCTCAGCACAGAAACCCCCAGTCCGAGTCCCACGCTCATCTCCCCAAAAATAAAGATCAGGCTGAAAAACCCGAGAACGATAATATGTCCCGCTGTGATATTGGCAAAGAGTCGTATCATCAGTACAAAAGGCTTGGTCATCATCCCGATGATCTCTATGACAGGCATCAGGGGAACGGGGTATTTTATCCACCAGGGAACACCAGGCATATTAAAAATATGCTGCCAGAAGTTCCGGTTCCCATTGATCGTGGTGATCACAAAGGTAAACAATGCCAGTAGCATGGCCACTGATATATTGCCCGTTACATTGGCACCTCCCGGAAAAATGGGGATCAGTCCGATCATGTTATTGAACCAGATGAAAAAAAAGACAGTCAGCAGGAAGGGCATGAACTTTTCATACTTGTGCTCGCCAATGGAAGGCCTGGCAATATCATCCCGGATAAATAAAATAATCGGTTCCATCAGGTTCTGTATCCCTGTTGGCGCCTTATCCGGACGGCGACTGTATGCTTTTGCGACAGACAGGAATACCCATAACAACAATATGAGGCTGAACATGATGGCCAGCACATTCTTAGAAAATGACAGGTCCAGCCTGGGAGGAGCAGTGCTGCCATCTTCCAGTATCTCTACAATATTGCCCTTGTTTTCACCATGGCTTTCAAACCTGAATCCCTTATAATCTTCATGGCCATGATGGAACCTGTTGAACATAAAAACATTCAATCCCTTGGTGTCACTGTAAATTATGACCGGGAGCGGAATGCTCAGGTGAAAATCATCATAGCTGAGGATATGCCATTCGTAAGCATCAAGGATATGATCGAAGATAAAATCTGATGGTGAGAAGCCTTCTTCTGCAGGTCCATGTTCATCATGTGCATCATGTTGTCCTGTAGTAGCCTGTTCATGGCTTGGTTCAGTCTGCCTGGCAGTCTGGGCAGATACCAGCACCAGGAAAAATAGTCCCCCTAAAATATATGAAATGGCTTTCCTCTTCAATACGTCCTCTTCCATTTAAGAGCCATTAAAAATAACAAAAACATCCCTTAATAATAGAATTATTTATCCTTTTTCAGGTAATTTAAAATTGAAATGACCTCGTACAATGTGAAGGCCGCATATGTCACCAGGAAACTGACCAGGAATGGCACCGCATGGGCTGTGTCAATGAATAGAAAAACCACCAGGAATACCAGGTATATGAACATTTTAAGGCCCATGGCCCCAAGGTATCTCGAGGTAAATTTCCGGGGATTGTTCTCACTGGATTTGATCAGGTAGACATGTACCATGATGGTCACCAACAGCAAAAAGGCAGGAATCACGGGAAAGTGCGGGAAATAGTACTGCGGGATGAGAAAGAGGAAAAGGCCATATCCGAGGGCGGTTATGATCAGGGCAATAAACAGCAGTGTGATTATGAACTTTCTCTGGGATTCAAACATGGCTTATTTCTTCCGGATAAGATCCTTTACGGCATAATACATTGACATGAATACTGCGAGAATTGTAAGAACCAGTGTGAAAACCGGGAATTCCCATCTGACAATCTGATCCAGCTTGATCCCACCAAACACCCCCACCAGTATGATGGCAATCATCTGAAAAGCAAGGCTGGAATACCTGCCATAATCACTTAGGGCTGACTTCCGGCTTTGGTCCTTTGTCGTTTTGGATGATGATGGTTTCTTCATTTGTCTGGCTGCCGATATTCATATCACAATTACCGGAGAACTGGCATCCTGGTTCAATGGCCAGCTTGGTCGCTATAATATCTCCCTTGATCCTGGCTTTCGCCTTGAGTGACAGTAGTTCAGTGACTTTTATTTTACCTTCAATGGACCCCTCAACATCAGAATTTTTGCAATTTATTTCACCGTTCACCTTCCCGGATTCACCGATCACCACCTTCCCTTTGGTGATCAGTTTTCCTGTCAGGCTTCCGTCTACCCTGATGTCGCTGTTCGACTTTATATCTCCGTTGATTTGTGTGCCAAGGCCTATTATATTGATGGCACTGGCTTCATGTTCGTTATAAATCTTCGCCATTAGATTGGATTTTACGCGCTGTATTGATTAATTCTTTCAGACCTATAAAAGTATAAAAAGCGATGGGATTGTTCAAGCTTTATGTGCTCCATTATAGGCCCACTTTAAATAGATGGCCCCCCAGGTAAATCCACCACCGAAAGCTGAAAGTATAATTTTATCTCCTTTTTTCAGTTTATCCTCCCATTCCCATAGGCATAACGGAATTGTTGCGGCTGTCGTATTTCCGTACTGCTGAATGTTGATCATTACCTGTTCCCTCAAAATCCCCATCCTTCGGGCAACGGCTTCTATGATCCGCATATTTGCCTGGTGTGGCACCAGCCATGCAAGATCCTCGGGAGCAATATTATGTTTTTTCATCATTTCAACCGAAATATCCGCCATATTGGAAACAGCAAATTTAAATACTGTCTGGCCTTCCTGGAAAACAAAATGCTCCTTGTTATCAACTGTATCATGAGAGGCAGGCCGTAGAGATCCCCCGGCTTTCATATGCAGGTGAGGTCCACCGGATCCATCCACATGGAGCATCTGGTCGATCAAGCCGTTCTCGTCCGTACTTGCCTCTAGCAGCACACAGGCAGCAGCATCCCCGAAAAGAGGACAGGTGGTCCGGTCCGTATAATCAACAATGGATGACATTTTATCCGCTCCGACAACGATCACTTTTTTATATTTACCACTCTCAATAAAATTGGTCCCGGTCTCCAGTGCAAATAAAAACCCGGAACAGGCAGCAGCCAGATCAAAAGTCCATGCATTCTTTAGTCCGGTTTTATGTGCAATCAGGTTAGAAGCATTAGGGAAAAGCATATCCGGTGTTACTGTGCCTGTAATCAGCATATCAATTTCTTCGGGGGATGTGCCGGTCCGGGTAAGCAGGTCCTGAACTGCCCTGGCCCCGAGGTCCGAGGTTGCTTTCCCCGGTTCCTTCAATATCCTTCTCTCCTTGATACCGATCCGTTGCATGATCCATTCATCCGTGGTATCTACCATGGTACTTAACTCATCATTGGTAAGTACATAGTCGGGCATATATCCGCCGACTCCCGTGATGGCAGCTTTAATCTTAGTCATTAGTGAAATTTTTCCTTGATTTTTCCAATAATATTTGATTCAATAACATCCCGGGTGTGCAGTATCAGTGTTTTAACTGTCTGCCCGTTGGAAATCCCATGTCCGATGAGGACTGTTGAAAGAATACCCAGGATGGGGGTACCGCCATAGCTTTCAAAATTAAACCGTTCCATAAATTCATCCTCTATCTTCCTCCTTTTAAGCATTGCATAGAATGCCTCCATTTCCTTTACCAGGACATTCCCGACAAAACCGTCGCAAACCATTACATCCGCACCATTGTCCCGAAAGAAGTCATTTCCTTCAACATTTCCAATAAAATTGAAGTCTTTCGTCCCCTTCATGGCCTGGTAGGTGGCCCGGGTAAGCAGGTTCCCCTTTTCTTCTTCCTTTCCGATATTCAGCAGTCCCACTTTAGGATTGGAAATGCCATGCACCAGTTCTGCATACAGGGATCCAAGGATCCCATACTGGTAAAGCACATCCGGCCTGGAATCAGGGTTCAATCCTATATCCAGCAATATGGTCGGCTTTCCATGATCATTCGGGATGGGAGCGGCCAGGGAAGGCCGGATAACCCCGGGGATGGAATTAACGATCTGCATGGATCCTACCAGCATGGCACCTGTATTCCCAATAGAGACGAATCCATCCAGCTCTCCCTGTTTGAGCATCCTGAGTCCCATGGCAATACCTGAATTTGGTTTATCAGTGAATACCCTGGCCGGATGATCTTCCATCAGTATGGAATGGGGTGTATGAAAAATAGTAAACCCGCTTGGATCATATCCTTCGCGGGTCAAGATATCTTCTATGGTATGCTGGTCACCGAACAAGACCAGCTCAACATCATCAGGAAGTTCCTTATGTGCCCGGGCAGCGCCCTGGAGGGTCGCATCAGGTGCATAATCACCACCCATAATATCGACACCAATACGCATGAAATATTATACTTCTTCTTCGATTACAAGCTTCCCCTTATAATAAAGATTCCCGTCTACATAATAGGCACGGTGATATTGGTGCACAGTACCTGTATTGGGACAGGTAGCCAGGGTAGTTGATTTGGCCTTGTAATGGGTCCTTCTCTTGTCTCTTCTCTGTTTTGAAGTCTTTCTCTTTGGATGTGCCATATCGATTATTTTTTAATTAGTCCTTTTAATTTTTCCCACCTGGGATCTTCTGTAGCATTTTCCGGATCATCAGCATCGTGAGCATTTAATTTTTCCATCATCTCGGGATTACAGCCTGATATCCCATCGATCTCAGGATGAATGTGCTGTATCGGGAGGGCCAGATGGATATATTCATAGATTAATTGATCCAGGTGAACCTCATTTTCCGAATCAGCTAGTATCAGCAAATCATCCGACTGCTCTAGGGTCTTCTCGCCAAACCTGACATAAAGCATGGCCTGGTGACTTATCCTGATAACAAAAAGCTCCAGGCACCTGTCACAATTTACTGTTATCTTCCCGTTGATATCAAACTGAAGCTCAAGGAACTGGCTGTGCTTGATCAGTTCAACCTGAACATTTACCACCCCCCTCCTAACTTCTGATGATTCGAATTGCTCAAAGAACGAATTGTCAACAACAAAATTAAAATCGTGCTTTCCTTCCTTCAAACCATTAAACGGGATCGCATATTGCCTCAAACCTCCCACAGCACCGAAATTTTGTCGTGCAAAAGTATAAGAAAATAATCAAATTACAAAAGTTTTTCGTTTCTGACTTTTCCTTGCGAAACTAATTGACTATTAGAGGCTACTGAAGCTTTTTCCCTGGCTGGTAAGAATCCCGATTTGAGTTATTACTGAACAGATCCTACTTCTGCTTCAATCGTCTCTATCAGGGTATCTATAAAATAATCATCCTTGGAGATATATTGTTTGGCCCCGCTCTGGATGAAATCCGCTATAATAGCTTCATCTTCCTGTCCGGAAAGAACAAGGATGGTGGCGTCCTGGTCAATTTCCCTGATTTTCCTGACCACCTGAAGGCCGTTCATTTGTCCCTTAATCCCGGTAAACATATGGTCAACCACCACCAGGTCGGGCTTTAACTGCATATGGTCCAGACACTCTTCCCCGGAGAAAAAGGTCTTTACTCGTATACCATCCCTGCTCTTGAATGTGTATTCAAGCAGGTTCAGGATCAATTTGTCATCATCAACAAAAAAAACCAGTTTATTGGACATAGTTGAGAAGCGAAATTCGTCTCTCTATACGTGGATATCCTCTAAATAGTTACCTCTTTTCGTATGATCTTCCATATATTTATTTTGATTATTTATTGCAAAATTATTCAACATCATCGTCCTTTAGGAAACCTCTCTTATGTTTAAGATCCATATTCTTTCCAGTTTCCGGAAGCTCCTGAAAGACAGGTTTTATTCTGTTATCAATGTATCTGGACTGGCCATTGGACTGGCCAGCTGCCTTTTAATCATCCTTTATATCCAGGATGAGCTATCCTATGATAAATTTCACCAGAAATCCGATCAGATCTACAGGATCTGTGCCCTGGGATCGATCGGCAACACCCCCATCAACCAGACCTATACCTGTGCCCCGCTGCCCCAGACCCTGATCGTAGATTACCCTGAAGTGATACAGGCAGTAAGGATTTCAGGCAAATGATACTATCTCAATCTGGCTAATCCATCCCCAAATTTGACAAAGTACCACTTTATTCGGAATATTCAGTAAGTTTGTTACGACCAATGTATATGCTCCAAGAGACAAATAAATGTCAATTTATTATTAAGCAATGGTAAAAAATATTCTAATTCTAACAGATTTTTCTGGAGGAACCTGGGATGCTGTGTGTTTTGCAATGAAATTTTTAAGAAACGGGAAAACAACCATAAATCTTTTGCAAACCTATCAAAAGCCCGAGGTGGGGCAGTCCATGATTCGGGACATTGTCCCAATATTAAAAAAGATTTCAATTGATGATCTTCAAGAATTAAGAAGAAAAATATTAAACCAGTTTGAAATTCCAAAAAGGAGGGTAAAGCCTTTATCAATTGAGGGAAACCTGAATTCCCTACTGTCAAATCAATTGAACCTGAATGATATTGACAGTGTTGTGGTTGGTTTGTATAGTTCAATCCCTGATACTGGGTTTTTAATCAAGCGTAAAATTTCCAGGGTAATAAAATGTAGTTCTCATCCTCTGTTTATTTTACCGGGCAGGTTTTCTGATTCAGAATTCCACAAAATTATTTTCGT
>SDBS01000174.1_pt1 | contig 54884 bp, 67 predicted proteins | sample 2277091 | NCBI WGS metagenome assembly SDBS01 (sample SAMN10404972, study PRJNA504765) | marine sediment metagenome | isolation source: marine sediment core GS10_PC15, 163 cmbsf | place: Arctic Ocean: Southern Knipovich Ridge | collected 2010 | reverse complement strand
CGGCGAGCACTGGGCCGAGGAGATGGACTGGCACTTCACCGTCTACATCAACTTCAACCCCATATATCATCTCCTGAGCCCGGAGATGGGCGAGGTCGTGGATGCGTTCCCCCTGACCTTCGATTGGCAGGACCAACAGATACCCGGACTGGAATCCTACACCCTCTGGTGGGGAACCGACCCGGACTTCGATACATATAACGAGGTTACCGATATAGACGAGTCTGAGTATACGTTATCGGGCGGCATCGAGGACGGCGACCGCATCTACTGGCGGGTGAAGTCCATTGACGACCAGAGTGAGGAGTACTGGGCCGTGGAGATGGACTGGTACTTCGACGTGGACTTGGGCGGCGGTATAGATATAGTTGACTTCGGCGCTGACGCGGAAGACGAGGGCATCCTGGTCAATTGGCGCATCGAGGGCGATTCCCCGTCGGGCCTGCGCGTCCTGCGAACGATTGATGATGAGGAGCCGATATTCCTGCACTCCGAGCCGTTGAATGGTGACGCAACAAAGTACCTCGACCGTGACGTTTCCACCGGCGTCGAGTACCGCTACTGGCTGGAGGTGACCGAGGCCGACGGAACGGTGAAGCGCTTCGGCCCGACGGAGTCGGTTTCGATACCTGAACAAATTTCCCGACTCGCCCTCGGCGAACCCTATCCCTCCCCGGCGCGGGAGGCGGTAACAATTAGATATGAGTTGCCGAACGGTTGTTCGGACGCGGTCATCGAGGTTTACGACCTCTCGGGCCGGCGGCTGGACTCGATCCCCTTAACCGACTCCGGCGAGATAACCCTCGAAGTCTCGGAATACGCTTCCGGCGTCTACACCGCCCGGTTGAGCACGGATGAGGGGTCGGTCTCCAGAAGGCTTGTAATCACAAGGTAACGTTTGGCAGATGTAGGGCGGGGATTTTAATCCCCGCCGCTTTCTTATCTTGACCCTCACCCTAACCCTCTCCCTAAAAGGGAGAGGGGACATGAGGCAGCCCTCACTCTAACCCGTGAGCGACTGCTCCTCTCTAAAAGGGAGAGGGGACATGAGGTAGCCCTCACCCCGACCCGTGAGCGACTGCTCCTCCCCAGAGGGGCGATGGGATGAATTATGCGGGCCGACTTAAAGGTCGGCCCCTACTTGCGCAAATCCTGTACCGGTTCAACCGTTAAACAAACACATTACAGGCCGTGCTTCCGGCGCAGCTTCTGATATTCCCGCTCGACCATTCCCGTACCGTCGAAAGTGCTGATTCCATGCAGGAAAACACCCAACCCCCAGCCCAGCGTGGGCCAGAGAGCCCACCAGTGATACCAGGTTTTAGGGGTGACGTTCCACATCACGATGAGGTTGATCACCCAGATGAAGGCAATCACCGCGATGAAGACCAGAAGGTGGATCTTGAAGGCCACCCGGGCCTTGGCCTGCCGTCGCAGCTTTTTCTCCAGGTCAGGGTTCAACTTGTCGGTCAAGGTTCACTCCTCGTATCTACGTCTTAGTTATTTTACACAACAGGTCCCGCTCGCGGGGAAATAATTGTAAATGCTGAACACCTTCCTCGCGGAGCTGCGATTCAACGTGCTGCGCTGGTTATTCCCCGTATTTCCGTTTTAGCTTCTCGTACTCCCGGTCCGCCATGGCGCCGGTATTGAAGCCGGTGTAGGTGGTGATGCCGTGAATGATCAGTCCCGCGCCCCAGCCCACCGTCGGCCAGATTGCCCACCAGTGGATGGACGGATCGTTCATCTGGGTGAGGTAGTTGATCACCCACAAAAGCGCGTTGATGACCAGGTAGACGATCAGGTGCTGCTTGAACTCGGCCCGTTCGCGGGCCATGCGGCGCAGCCGCGCGTCTGTAGTTCCTTCGTTTGGCAAGGTTCTCCTCCCTCCTGGACACGATTAATTAATTCGCCTGGCTCAACTAAAGCAGCTGCGTCTGTTGGACGGCATACGGCGCGGCGGCTCTGTGTGAGCTATCAGTAAATGTGCCAGTCAAGGATTTCGTTGGTATCGGCGTTCAGGGTTACTTCGGCGGCATATAAATGACAAATGTCAGCTGTTAGCTCCTCCTCGTAAAAATAGGCAATCCAGGCAGTATTGCACTCAAATCCATCCATACCGTAGAACACACGCAAATCACGAAAGGTTAAATCCCAGTCGTGCTCCTCGTAGTCAAAAACGAGATCGTCGGCGATGTGCACCCACTCAGCGGCATCGTAGTAAGAAGGTATGGTGATAAGGTCATAGTAGTCGGTGTCTTCCGATTCCACTGAGCCGTCCGCATACACAATAACCCTATGACCCGTTGAATAATCGTTGTCCTGAAAGTAAAAAGTCCAAGAGGGGTCGCCGACGTTATGTAAAGGGGCTTGCTCTATTATAAAGCCGTCTTCATCAAGGCGTACTCCATTAAACCCAACCAGCTCGCCGTCGGGGAACTCCGCTTCGCGGACACCCTCGGCAATCTCGTAGGCCCAGCCGAGGCTCAACCTGGGATAACCTCCGTCGCCATCGGTGCCGGTGGCGCAGCCCAGGGAGAGGAGTAACGAACCCATGACTAAAATCAATAACGGCTTCCCCATCGTCCCTCCTTTATAGAAATTATTACCATTCACGGGCGGAACCTATTCAACTAAAGCAGCCGTGTCTGTTGGACGGCGTTCCAGCTCCAGCGGTGGACCGGCGTGGGGCCGAGCCTTCGGAGCGCCGCCAGGGCCGGGCGCCCGTAGCCCTTGTTCTCGGCAAGGCCGTAGCCGGGGTAGAGGATGTCCAGCTCGGCCATGACCCGGTCGCGGGCGGTCTTGGCCAGGATGCCGGCGGCGGCGATGCTGGCCGCGCGGGAATCGCCCCGGACCACGCCCAGCGCCGGCAGGCCGAGTTTTGGAAAGTGCAGCCGTTGCTCGGGGCCGTCCACCAGGGCCAGGGCGGGCATGATGTGCAGCTTATCCAGGGCCCGGCGCATGGCGAGGAAACTGGCGCCGATGATGTTCAGGCGGGCGATCTCGCCGGGGCAGGCGAAGGCCACCGCCCAGCTGCGGGCCTGGGCCTTGATCTCGCCCTCGAGCTCCGTCCTTCGATTAGGCGTTAAACGCTTGGAATCGTCAATCCCATCCGGGATGCGGTCCGGATCGAGGATTACCGCCGCCGCGGTCACCGGCCCGGCCACCGGTCCACGCCCGGCCTCATCCAGACCCGCGAGGGGACCCGTGAGCTCCCCCTCGGACAATACACGCCGCTCGAAGGAATAATCCAACATTATCCGGTTAAGATTCAGTGGCGAGGGCCTCGATCAGCCGGAGGGCCAGCCTCGGTCCCTGGGGCCAGAACTCGCAGGTGCCGATGCGGCCGTCCAGGAACACATCCTCACCGACGAGCAGTGCGCCGGCCTCCTCCAGCCGCCGCCGCTGTCCCTTGAAGACCGCCATTCGCACGCCCCGGGCCCGTCCGTTCTGCAAAAAGGCCAGGGCGCCGATCCCGCTCGCACCAACGCACCCGCCATTATCCAGCACGTTTTCGATTACCGTGCCGGTGGCGGGGAAATTTGCCATCCCCTCCATCCCCTTGGACTGCATCAGGTAGAGGAGGTCTATGTCAACCCGCCGGGCCAGCTCCTCGAGCTGCAGATCGAGCAGCGGGACACTGCCGCCGGTGCCGGCGATATGAATGTAATCGCTGGCGAGGATCACCCGCGCGCCGGCCTCGATAAAGAGTCGGCGCACGTCGTAGAGCTCGGGATCGTAGAAGAAGTCGCCGACCAGTATGACCACCCTTCGCCCGTGAAGAGCGCCGCGCAGATGCGCGGGGAGATCCAGCCGGGGCGGCGGTTCGCCGACGAGCGCGGTGATCCGCTCCCCACCCGCGGGTTCGGCGGGTTCCTCTTCACCACAGGCGACCACCAACGACAGGACGGTGAGCATACAAATGAGCAGACGTCTCATAACTGCTAGGCTCCGAATTTGGAGTAGCGGTTGGCCAGGTTTTTCAGTATCGGCAGGAGGTCCGTTCCGCGTGGGTGCCCGAGTCCGCCCTCTGCGCAGGCGATCTCGTCGAAACGGGTGACCCCGTCGGGACGGACGCCCGGACCGTGGATGAGGAGCGGGACGGGATCGCCCGAGTGATCCATGATCTCGCAGGGGGTTGAATGGTCGCCCAGGACGGCGAGGACCGTCCCGGAGCGCCAGAGGGGCTCGGTGAGGGCGAGGAAGCGGTCCACCATCCGGCAGGCGGCCATCTTCTCCTCGGGGGCGTCGTCGTGACCGGCGAGATCGGGGGCCTTGATATTCACGAAGATGAAGTCGTAGCCGTCCCACGCTAAAGCCACAGACCGGGCCATGCCTTCGATGTCGGTGTCAAAACCGCCGGTCGCCCCGGGGCACTCGATGAGATCGAAGCCCAGATAGTTGCCCAGGAGACCCCGGAGGAGGCCGACCTCGACCAGGGCGGCGGACCGCAGGCCCCGGGATTCCGGGAAGGGCGGAATGTGCGGCACCAGCCCTCCGCCTCGGGGGAGGGGGCAGTTGGCCGGCGGTAGCCCTTCCCGGCGACGCTCATCGTTCACCGGGTGGGCGCGCAGAATCTCGAAGCCCCGGCGGACGAACTCCTCGGTGATGGCGCTGGTCCTCAGGGCGGCGGCGTATTCGGGGTGATCCTCGTCCACGGTGGGTTCACAGCGGTGGAGCGGCTCACCCTCGACGTGGGGGTCCACGTCAGAGACCATACCACAGAGCCCTTCGCCTCTGAGCACCAGGGCGGCGCGATGGGCCACCGACTCCTTGAAGTAGGCGGTTACACCGTCGGCCAGACGCATACCGTCGAGGGCGGAGGCCAATTCATGGGTCCCCTCCTTGATCCGCCCGGCGCGCCGGTCGAGGACGACGAGCCGTCCATCACGTTCCTCCACGGTGGCGAAGTTGCACCGGAAGGCCACATCCCCGGCCATCAGGGTGAGCCCCACTCCGGCGGCCTCCAGCGGGCCGCGGCCCGTGTAGTATCGGTACGGATCGTACCCCAGCAGAGCGAGGTGGGCGGTGTCGCTCCCGGGGCAGATCCCCGGGGAGATGGGGTCGAGAAGACCGGTTATCCCGCCTTTGGCCAGGCGGTCCAGGGTCGGCACCTCGGCGGTGGCCAGGGGGGTTCCGCCGCCGAGGGAGGCGACCGGCCGGTCCCCTATCCCGTCGCCGACGACGAAGAAGATCTTCCGCTTTTCCATCCAATCACGTCCGATCTATTCCGAAGTACCCATTCTATCGGTAATTTTCTGACAGGGCAAGCCGAGGGCTCAGGCCTCGTAGGAGGGCTTCAACCAGCGGTCAAAAATAGCGAAGAGCGGCAGGCCAATCGCGACGGTGGCGAGGACCTGGCTGGCCATGTCCCAGCCGCCGGAGGGCCCCGGCGTGCGCGAGAGCAGGGCGATCAACCAGAGAAGGCCGCTTGAAAAAAAACCGGCGCCCACAACCGTAAACAGGCGCACCGGTGCGCTGCGCCGGTAAACCAACCCGCGCAGAGCGAAGACCGAGAGCGAAACGACGGCCAGGGTCAGGGCGTTCGCCCCTAAAAGCCCCCAACCGGTAAGGTCAATGATTAGTCCGGCGAGCCAGGCGGTCAATACCGCCCATGTCGGTTTCTTAACCGCCAAGGCAAGGTACACGACGGCCAGCAGAACCAGGTCGGGGCGGAAGAGCTCCCAGCCGCCGAAGAGCCCGAACCCCAACCGGTCCAGCGCCAGCGCCGCCAGTGGGACGAGGTATATCATCGGAGGACGAGGTGGGCGAAATCGGCCCCCTCGATACCCGCGACGGGCTCCAGCCCACAGGTCAGTTCCAGGGCGCCGGGCTCACAGTTGACCTCGTCCACCCGCCCCACTCCGATACCCGGGGGCAGGCTGCCGAGACCGCTGGTCACCACCAGCTCGCCCTTTTCGGGCAGCACGTCCGCCGCCAGGTAGTCTATCCGGAGCTCGCCCCGCCGGGAGACCAACACCCCGGTGCGGCGGGTTCTTCCCAACCGCACCCCCAGACTGAGACGGGGATCACCCAGCGGCACCAACTCGGCCGAATCCCCGGCCACCCGGCCAACCAAACCTACCAGCCAACCGTCCACCAGGACGGCCTGCCCCTCCCGGACCCCCCGGGTCTCCCCGGCGGCCAGGGCCGGCGGTGCGGAGGGGACCACCTCAACCGTCAACAGGCGCCAGGGGCTCCGCAGACACAGTCCGAGGGCCTCACGCAGATGGAGGTTCTCCGCCGCGGTGTCCCTCAAGCACTGCTCGTACAGGAAAAACTCAGCCTCCCGGGAGGCCGCCTCGAGACGCTCCCCCTCCCCGAAGATGAAATCGGACCAGCGTTCACCCAGAAGGGCCAGCTCGGTCCTCGCCCCCGCCAGCTCTTCGCGCAGCCGGACCAGGGGCTTAAAACCGGAAAGATCGGCCCAGATCACCACGGCGGTCAGGACGGCGACGGGCGCGATCATGTAGGGCAGAAACCGCTTCTGGTCAATCATCGAAAAGAGCCCTTCCCGCCGATGATCACCTTGTGGAACTCCTCGGGGTTCTCCAACACCTTCCCCGCCCCGGCGACAACAGTGGTGAGGGGGTTGTCCACCAGATGTATGTTCACATCGGTTTCCTTGTGCAAGAGCTTGTCCAGACCACGCAGCATGGAACCGCCGCCGGTCATGTATATTCCTAGGTCCACGATATCGGCGGACAGCTCGGGCGGGGTTTGCTCGAGAGTCTGGTGCACCGCGCGGAGGATGGCGCTCACCGGCTCGCTGAGCGCCTCCCGGATCTCCATCGAGGTGACCGAAAGGGTCCGCGGAATCCCCTCGACGATGTCCCGTCCCCGGACGTCCATCGTCTCCTTGGTATCCAGGGGGAAGGCGCTGCCGATCTGCAGCTTGATACGCTCGGCGGTCTGCTCACCGACGAGGAGATTGTAGGTTTTGCGCAGGTACTTATCTATGGCCGCGTCCATCTCGTCGCCGCCGATGCGGATGCTGGTGTTGGTGACTATCCCTGAGAGGGAGATGACCGCCACCTCGGTGGTGCCGCCGCCGACGTCTATGATCACGTTGCCCATCGGCTCATGCACGGGCAGCCCCGCGCCCACCGCCGCCGCCATCGGCTCGTAGATCATCATCACCTCTCGCGCCCCGGCGTGCGTAGCCGAGTCGCGAACCGCCCTCTTTTCCACTTCGGTGATGCCGCTGGGAACGCAGACCAGAACCCGGGGATGCACGAAGAAGCGACGCCCGTGGCTCTTGGTGATGAAGTACTTCAGCATCCGCTCGGTTACCTCGAAATCGGCGATAACACCGTCGCTCATGGGGCGCAGGGCTCGGATCTGCTCCGGGGTCCGCCCGAGCATGTTCTTGGCCTCGATGCCCACCGCCACCACGGCACCGGTGTCCCGTCGCATGGCGACCACCGTGGGCTCGTCAATGACCACGCCCTTAGCCTTCAGGTAGACCAGGGTGTTGGCCGTTCCGAGGTCTACGGCCAGGTCCCGGCTGAAAAGGCTTATGTAGGGTCTGAACAAATCGCTTACTCCGGTAGAAGGAGGAGCTGACGGTCAAGAATGGTACTCAAGCTCTCTTCGCGGTATAAGTGGGCGCCCGGCTCAGTGTAACGCCAGATCGGCGACGTATCGGGAAGCGCGGGCTACAATCATTCCTATTCTACAATATTCCACGCCTCAAAACGTGAATGAAAACCGGACCCGATCCGGGTCCGGTGACAGGTGGCGCGCCCGGCAGGATTCGAACCTGCGGCCTACGGATTCGTAGTCCGGCGCTCTATCCAACTGAGCTACGGGCGCCTACCTCCCCCTCAGTCTTGAGGGGGGAGCTCCCCGAGGATGGGTTTCAAATTAGGCATCAACGTTAGTAAACGGACCAATAAGAAGGTGCAAGTTCCTTATAAATATGGCTGATAGGAAGAAAGCCTTTTTCGGCGGGGATTTGCCGGGGGCATAGCTCGCTACGCTCGGTTAAAATCCCACCCTACATCCATGGGGCAGAAATACCTTCAGGATACGTTCCCAATCGGTCCGGTTAGATAACAAGATGCGATAAGCAAAGCTGCAAATTTATGATGTGTTACGCTCGCGGAGACAAATCATCAACTAACGATGATCCTCCTCGCGGAACTGCGATCCAACGCCCAGCGTTGCTGGCGGAGAGGGCGGGATTCGAACCCGCGGAGCACCTATTAAGCACTCAATCGCTTAGCAGGCGATCACCTTCGGCCTCTCGGTCACCTCTCCGGTCCGCCCCGGAGGCCTTATCGGGGTGGGGCCAACCATGCTGGGGGATTATACCAAATTACGGACCATGCATTCACCCGGACAAAAACGACAGGCAATCTGACTCCATGATTGGCCCCCACGTGCTGGAGGCGAAACCCGTCTTGCTCTTTCCCGGTTAAGATATTCCAGGATAAGACATTCCAAAAAGTCGTCATTCTTCGTAGGGGCGGCCCTCTGTGGCCGCCCGCGGAGTGTCCCTATCTGTTTGTATTCATCGCGCAACCCCACAACCCATTCCTCGAAGACAGGTAATCTAGTGAGAGCCAGCCACAACTTCCACGGTAGTTGCCCCTTGACGTCGTTGACATAATGGCACACTAAATCATGCCCTTGTTCATTTGTGCCGGGTACTCTGTGGTCGACTTCCGCATAAAGCGGATCAGTTGGTGATTCACCTGATGATTCACCAGATTCTTTATCGAACTTCAACGGAAGATTTGTCCATTTGCACCGCTCTTGTGAAAGTTCGATTAATCGTTCAAGACGTTCTTGCTTGGTTTCAGGGCCATTACCCTTTAGCTTTCTTTTATTCCTGCAAATCCACCCCGCGATATCGTTGTTAATATTTTCCATAATTTTTTAGCTTGTGGCGGGCCGACCTGAAGGTCGGCCCCTACGTATTTTCTGTGTTTGCAACGAGAACCTTTGCTTCCGCGCCGCTCGCGGAGTTTAATCCTCATTTACTACCGGTCTTCCTCGCGGGACTGCGATCCAACGCGCTGCGTTGCTAGAAAAAACACAGGATCGGCGCTCGGTACGGCTCGCGGAGACCAACGCTATACAACAATAAACTCTTCCTCGCGGGACTGCGATCCAACGCGCTGCGTTGGTGGCGGAGGGCACAGGATTCGAACCTGTATGGGCCGTGAGGCCCGGCGGATTTCAAGTCCGCTGCCTTACCAGTTAGGACTAGCCCTCCTTCAACTCCTCAAGTATCTCTTCAGTATCCCAACCGGAATTAGATTACTATCGAAAAGCGAATAATCTGTACACTCAACACACTCCCGCAGGTAAGCACTCTGCGTCGTTGAGGCGGGAGCGCCGTATTAAAAGCCCCCTCACCGAAGGGGCCGAAGAAGGACCAATTTACAGCTCCCCCTACTTGGTGATCTTCTTCTTGAGCTTGATCACGCGGGGCTTGGCAAAGTCCTTCCCCATCTCGCACAGTTCGACATAGCTAACCGGTGCGCCGTCGCCCCGGCGGTATCCCCGGGGGATGATGCGGACGAATCCGCCGGTGCGCTCGTCGTAGCGTGGGAGGACGACGTCGAAGAACTTCTTGACGACCTTCCTGTCCCCCAGTTTGGCGAATACGGCGCGCCGGGCCGGGGTGTCGGCCGAGCGGGCCTTGGCAAACAGGCTGTCTGCATACCGCTTGAGCGCCTTCGCCTTTGTGTGGGTCGTCTCGACGCGCTCGTGACGTACGAGGGAGCGGCAGAGGTTTCTGAGGAGCGCCCGCCGGTGGCTGGCGGTGCGGTTCAGCTTAAAGCCTCTTTTTCTGTGTCGCATGGCAGACCTCTAGCCCTGTTCGCCCAGCAATTCCATAACGTCCATGCCGAGGTGAAGACCGTACTCGACGAGGAAGGATTCGATCTCGGCCAGGGACTTCTTCCCAAAATTCCGGTACTTGAGCATCTCGGCCTCGGGTTTAACCACCAGATCACCGAGGGTGTGGATGTCGGCGGCCCGAAGGCAGTTCGCCGAGCGTACGGAGAGATCCAGTTCGGATACGGGCCTGCAAAGAAGCTCCCGTATCCTGTGCCGCTCCTCGTCCTCCTTCTCCTCCTGGGGTGTCCGGCGGGCGTCGGCCGATCCGATCACCTGGAAGAAATTGATGAGGATTTCCGAGGATTTCTCCACGGCTCTCCGGGGGCTGATGGAGCCGTCGGTCTCCACCTCCATGATCAGTCTATCGAAGTTGGTCATCTGGCCGATGCGAGTCTCCTCAACGCGGAAGTTGACCTTAACGATGGGGGTGAAGACGGCGTCAACGGGTATCATCCCCACGTAGTCGTGCTCAGGCGGCAGTTTCACTTCGCTGGCGATGAGGTATCCCCTTCCGCGTATCAACACGACGTCCATCACCAGCTCGCCGTCTGCGTCCAGGCCGGCGATGTAGGCATCGGGATTGATAATCTTCATCTCGGGTGGGAGGACGAAATCTGCGCCTGTTACTTCACCGGGGCCTTTGGCGGCCAAGCTTACCGCTTGAACCTCCTCATCGTCCAGACCACCGATGAAGACCAACTGGCGCAGATTGAGGATGATATCGGATACATCCTCGATCACCCCCGGAAGGGTATCGTACTCGTGGTTGGCGTTCTCAACACGCACCGCGACGGGCGAGTAGTTGCTCAGGCTCGACAGGAGCACCCGCCGAAGGGCGTTTCCCACCGTCGTGCCGAAACCGGAGGCCAGAGGCTGAATGGTAAAGGTGGCCCTGTTCGGCTGGGCCTTATCCTTTTCTATCAGTACCTTAATATCGGTCTCCAGGACCTTGCCGATAATCATATACGCATAGCCCCGTAGAGAAATTTATGTGGACCGATGCAGGGGAAGCGAGTGTCCCGTCCTCGAGCACGCTGTGTGCCGGAAACGTAGGTTAACGAGAGTAGAGCTCGACAACCAACTGCTCGTTGAAGGGCATGGCGACATCCTCGCGTTTGGGCAGCCGGTTGACGTCTATCTCGAGCCTCTTCGGGTCAATCTCGAGCCAGTCCACGGGTTGTGGTTGAATGCGCTCAAGCCGGAACTTGACCTGGGGCGCGACGCTCGAGCTCTCGCGGATCGCCACCTTGTCTTGCGCCTTGACCCTGAAACTGGGGATGTTCACCTTGCGTCCGTTGACGGCCACGTGCCCGTGAAGGACGTACTGCCGGGCCTGAGCACGGGTGGCGACGAATCCGGCCCGCAGGAGCACGCTGTCGAGCCGGGTATCGAGCAGGATCAACAGGTTGTGTCCGGTTATGCCCTTGGCCCGCTCGGCCCTTTTGTAGAAATTGTAGAACTGCCCTTCCAAGAGACCGTAGGAACGGCGGATACGTTGTTTTTCCCGGAGCTGCATTCCGTAGGAAGTCAGCCTGCGCCGCCTGCCCCGCGCGTGCATGCCCGGCGGCGTTGGACGGCGCTCCACCGCGCATTTGTTCGATAAACAGCGCTGACCCTTGAGGAAGAGCTTGACGCCCTCCCGGCGGCAGAGCTTGCAACGCGGTCCGGTGTACCTGGCCAAGGCGGGATCCTCTCTACACCCGGCGCCGCTTCTTCGGCCGGCAGCCGTTGTGCGGAATGCTGGTCATATCAATCACGGCGGTTATCCCGAGACCGGCGGCTGAAAGGGCTCGGATCGCCGATTCCCGCCCGGAGCCCGGTCCCTTGATGTGGATTTCGACCCGGCGCATCCCGGAATCGAGGGCCTTTCGGGCGCATGTTTCAGCGGTGAGCTGGGCGGCGAAGGGGGTGGATTTCTTGCTCCCCTTGAAGCCCGCGGTGCCCGAGCTGCCCCAGCCGATCACCCTGCCGTCGAGGGTGGTGACGCTGATGATCGTGTTGTTGTATGAGGAGCGGATGCAGATGATGCCCTCCGGACTGCCCTCATCAAACTTGATCGAGCGGCGACGGCGTTGACGTTGACGCGCCATATACTACCTCTCAGACCCAGGCATCAATTTCTTGCGCCTGGCGCCCACGGTGCGACGCGGGCCCTTACGCGTGCGGGCGTTGGTCTTGGTGCGTTGGCCGCGGACGGGCAGACCCCTCTTGTGCCGAAAACCACGGTAGCAGTTGATCGCCATGAGCCGTTTGATGTTCATGGCAATCTCGGCGCGCAGCGTGCCCTCGACCCGATGGGTCTCATCAATGATCTGGCGGATGCTGGTGATCTCGTCGTCGGTGAGGTCGTTGGTCTTGGTGTCCACATCAACCCCGGCCTCGGTGCAGATATTCCGCGCGGTGGTGTGTCCGATGCCGTAGATGTAGGTCAAGCTGATGACGATGCGCTTGTTACGGGGCAGATCAATCCCGGCGATGCGAGCCATCGTCCTCCTTTAACCCTGACGCTGTTTGTGGCGCGGGTTCTTGCAGATAACGCGGACCACGCCCTTGCGCTTGATGACCCGGCATTTGTCGCAAATCGGTTTCACTGAACTGCGGACCTTCATCGCTCCTCAATCCTCAAACGAACCGGTGGCGGGCACCCGCTCCACGAAAAATCGCCACCCTCCAGGTTCACTATCGGGTCCCGGCAGGTGGATCCGCGCCATGCCTGAGACGTCCAGGCTCCAACCCAATACCACCAGGTGTGCAATCCCACCTCCACCGCACCACGCACTACTTGAAACGCCAGGTGATGCGGCCCTTGGTGAGATCGTAGGGCGTGACCTCCACTCGAACGCGGTCTCCGGGGAGGATGCGTACGAAGTGCATGCGCATCTTCCCGCAGATGTGTGCCAGGATAACCCGTCCGTTCTCGAGCTCCACCCGGAACATGGCGTTGGGCAACGCCTTGGTGACGATTCCCTCGACCTGGATGACCTCTTCTTTTGCCATAAACGGTGTTCCGGCGGTTGCGAGCGGCAAGTTTAAGACACCTTGCCGTCCTAAGTCAAGGTTTTAGATGAACTCTACAACTCGCCCCAACACCACTCCCAGGGGGTCAGGATCTCGGGACCATTCTCGCCGACGAAAACGGTGTGCTCGAAGTGGGCGCTCCGACTGCCGTCGTAGGTCACGGCGGTCCAGTTGTCGTCGAGTATTTTGATCGCCATGGTGCCCACGTTGATCATGGGTTCCACGGCCAGGGCGTCCCCGAGGCGGATCAAGGGACCGGCGCCCGGTTTCCCGTGGTTGGGAATCTGGGGTTTCTCGTGCAGGCGCCTGCCGATACCGTGACCGGTGAAATCGCGCACGACCTGAAAGCCGGCGTCATTGGCCATCCGCTGGACGGTGGAACCGATGTCGCCGACCCGCCTCCCCGCTCGACACTCCTCGACGGATGCCAGAAGCGACGCCCTGGTGACGCGGATCAGGCGGGCGGAGAGCTCGTCTATCTCGCCCACGGGGATGGTGACGGCGGCGTCACCGTGGTACCCGCCGATGTAGGCGCCGATATCAACGCTCAGGATGTCCCCGGTGACGAGCCGCCGCTCACCGGGTATGCCGTGGACGATCTGTTCGTTGATCGAGGTGCAGACACTGGCCGGGAAGCCTTTGTACCCCTTGAAGGAGGGGACGGCTCCACGGGAGCGGATAAGGTCTTCCACGGCGGCGTTCAGCTCCCCGGTCCGCAGGCCCGGAGCCGCCATCCTGATGACCAGGTTGATGGCCTCGGAGACGATCCTCCCCGCTATGGTCATGGCGTCGCGCTTGGCTTTGAAATCCGGGTTCCTCAAACCTTTGACCAGTATCCGTGGTGGCCGTGCCCGGGCCGGCGAACCGCCGCATCCCTGGGGACCGCCCCTGTTAACACTCCTCGAAACGTGCCAGGGCGTTCAGAAAACTCCGGTAGACCTCCTCTACCTCCCCGATGCCGTCCACCTGCACGAGCTTTCCCCGCCCCCGGTAGTAATCCACCAGGGGACTGGTCTCCCGGTGGTAAACCTGGAGACGCCGGCGGATGGTCTCGACGTTGTCATCGGGGCGCTTGACGAGCTTCGAACCATCGTGATCGCAGATCCCCTCGCGTTTCGGCGGAACGGTCAACAGATTGTACACCGCCCCGCAGACCGAGCAGTTACGCCGGTTGGAAAGCCGCCGGACGATGACGGTGTCCGGAACATCGAAGAGAACGGCGGTGGTGAGGGTTCGTCCCGCATCGGCGAGGAGCTCCCCGAGACGCTCGGCCTGGTGCATGTTGCGTGGGTAACCGTCGAAGATGATCGAGGGTGCGTCCCCGCCAATCCACCTGGCCAGAATCGTCTCCACGATGGCGTCGTCTACGAGCCCGCCGGACTCCACCGTGGCGCGGATCCTCTCGGCTACCTCCGAAGCAGGATCGGTGAGCTCGGCCCGGATCAGGTCCCCAGTGGAGAGGTGCGTCATCCCGCGGCGCCGCTGGAGCAGCTTGGCGAGGGAGCCCTTCCCGGCGCCGGGGGGACCGAAGAGAACCAGGATCAAGGTCTACTCCTGAAGAGGTCCCATTAAAGGCCCTTGGAGCGTCTTCCCAGGGGCCTCGTCGGCGTAAACGTAGAAACTCCTACCGGCGGCCGCGTATCCGGCCTTTCTTCAGGAAGCCGTCGTAGTGCCGCATCAGCATGTGGCTCTCGATCTGACGCATCGTGTCCAGGGCCACGCCGACCACGATCAGCAACCCCGCGCCGCCGAAGGTGATCGGCGACTTGAATATCACGGCCATGGCGATGGGCAACAACGCGATCATCGCCAGGAAGACCGAACCGGCCAGGGTGATGCGCGTCAGGATGCGGTCTATGAACTGCTCGGTTTTCTTACCCGGCCGCACGCCGGGAATGAAACCGCCGTACTTCTTCATGTTGTCGGCCAAGTCGGCCGGATTTAACACGATGGCGGTGTAGAAGTAGCAGAAGAAGATGATCAGCCCCGCGTAGAGGATCATGTAGAGCGGTTTACCCGGCGCAAGCGCCCCCGCCAGCGCCTTGAGCCACGAGGCGTCGGTGAACATCAGGATCGTGCTGGGAAACATGATGAGTGCGCTGGCGAAGATGATCGGGATGACGCCGGCGGTGTTGACCCGCAGAGGAATGTGGGTGGACTGGCCGCCGTAGATCTTCCTCCCGACGATGCGTTTGGCGTACTGGACGCGGATCTTGCGCTGGCCCTGCTGGATCAGCACGACCCCGGCGACCACGACCAGCATTGCCGCCAGGATCATGATGATGTTTACCACGCTCACCTCGCCGGCGCTCATCTTCTCCGTCGTAAGCATCACGTCGGGCGGGATGCGGGAGATGATCCCGATGAAGATGATCAGCGAGATGCCGTTGCCGATCCCCCGCTCTGAAATCTGCTCACCGAGCCACATGACGAAGGCGGTGCCGGCGGTCATGGTTATCATGGTCAGCGGGGTGAAGAGCCAGGTCATGGTGGGATCCACCACGGGGACGCCGTTGAAGACCAGGCTCCTGAGCCAGGCCTGGATGCCGAAGCTCTGCAACAACGACAATCCGATGGTGCCGTAGCGGGTGTACTGGGTGATCCTTTTCCGTCCGGCCTCACCCTCCTTGGAGAGCTTCTCCAGGGCGGGAACGACCGCCGTCAGCAGCTGGATGATGATCGAGGCGGAGATGTAGGGCATGATGCCCAGGGCGAAGATGGTTGCCTTGCGCAGGTTCCCGGCGGCGAACATGTCAATGAAGCCGAACAGCCCGCCCTGGGCCTCCTGGTTGAACCACTCGCTGAGGACGCCGGCGTTGACTCCGGGCACCGGAATGTGGCCGCCCACGCGGTACACGAAGAAGATGGCGATGGTAAAGAATATCCGCTGGCGGAGCTCGGGGATCGCCATCATGTTCTTGAAGCTCTTAAACACTAGACGACTACCGCCTTCCCACCCGCGGCCTCGATCTTTTTTGCGGCTCCGGCGCTGAACGCATGGGCCTGCACCTCGTAGGCCCCGGTCACCTCGCCGGCCCCCAGGATCTTGACCCGCTTGGCGTTGGGGGCCACCCGGCGTTTCTGTTTCAGGAACTCGATATTGATGGTTCCAGACGCGCCGAGGACGTCCAACTCGCCCACGTTCACGTAATCGAAGTACTTCTTCCTCCGACCGACGCGGGAGTTGAAACCGCGCTTGGGCAACCGGCGAAAGAGCGGCATCTGGCCACCCTCGAACCCGCGACGCACGCCGCCGCCCGACCGCGAGTTCTGGCCGTTCATGCCCCGTCCGCAGAAGGTTCCCCTACCGGAGCCGTTCCCCCGGCCGACCCGCCTGCGCTTTTTTGAGTTACCGGAAACGAGATCCATGATCACTCCATCGTCGAGACGCCCCACCCCTCACCCGTTCTTCCCCGCCGGTGAATCATCTGTGGAACTCCGTCCGGGGTGAAGGACTTCAGGGGCGTTTTTTTGCGACAGACTTCTTTGCCGGCTCGACCTTGACGAGGTATCTGACCTGATTGACCATTCCCCGGATCTGCGGGGTGTCAACGTGAACCACGGTACGGCCGATGCGTCCCAGACCGAGCGTACGCAGGGTAATCCGGTGCTTGGCTAGGGTGCCGATCAGGCTCCGAACCTGGGTGATGGCGATCCTCGTTTTTCTAGCCATCCTCGCCCTCGGATCTGCCGGCGCTGAAACCGGTCAACTTCTCCTCCACCTGCTCCGCGGCTTCCTCTTCGGTCTCATCCTTGTCGGGGCGGCGGAAGGTATAGTAGCCGTAGTGACGCATGATCGGCCGTTTGCCGCGCCGCTTGGTGACGCTGTTGATGCTCATCAGATTCTCGATGGCGTCGAAGACGGCGTGCACCACGTTGTGGGGATTACTGCTGTTCAGCGATTTGGTGAGGATGTCGCCCACGCCGGCCACCTCGAGAACGGCGCGCACGGCGCCGCCGGCGATCACGCCGGTACCGGGTGAGGCCGGCTTTAGGAGCACCCGGCCCGCCCCGGAATGCCCCTCGATCCGGTGGGTGATGGTCGTGCCGATCATCGGGACCTTGATCATCCGCTTCTTGGCGATCTCGATCCCCTTGCGCACGGCGTCGGGCACTTCGGGGGCCTTGCCCAGACCCCAACCCACGCGACCCTTCTTGTCGCCGACGACGACGAGGGCGTTGAAGCTGAAACGGCGACCTCCCTTAACCACCTTGGCCACGCGGTTGATCGAGATCACTCGGTCTTCCAGATCACCCAGGATGTCCTCTCGCTTCATCGAGTCTCCTAGAACTTGAGCCCGCCCTTGCGTGCGGCTTCGGCCAGGGCCTTCACCCGGCCGTGGAACTTGAAACCGCCGCGGTCGAAAACGATGCTCTTTATCTTCTTTTTCCCGGCCAGTTCGGCGATCAGTGCGCCCACCTTGGCCGCCGCTAAAATGTTAGTCGGGGTGTTGGTTCCCTCCGAGCGCAGGTCGAGCGTGCTGGCCGAAGCCAGGGTGTTGCCGGCGTTGTCGTCTATGAGCTGGACGTACAGATGGCGGTTGGAACGGAAGACCGCCATCCGCGGGCGCTCGACGGTACCCTGCACCCGCTTGCGGATGTGGAAGTGCCGCCTGAAACGAAGCTTCTGTTTCTCTAGCATCCTCAACTCCCGTCTACACCGACCCGTGGCCGGTACGGCGGGGTGTCAACTACGATGTGTTTAGCTAGTTGTAAAACCTCGGTGCAAGAAAGTTTATTCACGGTTGTTTTCTCATTCCTCTAAACCCTTTCCTTCAACCGACCGACTCTCTGTCTTACTTGGCGAGAATCTGGCTATTGATAAGCCACTCGAGTGCACGCTGGTCATTCAATTCCCGACCACCACTCAGCCGACCCGCCGACTTACTTGACGTTGGCCTTGCCGGCCTTCTGGCGGACCCACTCGCCGTCGTAGCGGATCCCCTTTCCCTTGTAAGGCTCCGGCGGGCGGACGCGGCGTACCCGGGCGGCCATCTCACCCACGAGCTGCTTGTCGGGGCCGGCGACGGTGATCATGGTAAAATCGCCCCGCTGTTCGGTGGAAAAGGTGATGGTTCCCGGCGGCTCGATATCCACGGTGTGGCTGAAACCGACGTTGAGAACGAGCTTCTTGCCCTCGATCTTGGCCCGGTAACCGATGCCGCGGATCTCCAGCTTTTTTTCAAAACCCTTTGAAACGCCCTCGATCATGTTGGCGATGAGGCTCCGGTAGAGGCCGTGGCGCGATCGGGCCAGCTTGGTGTCGTTGGGGCGTGAGACGAGTACCTTGCCGTCCTCGATCTTGGCGCTGATCGGATCGGTCAGGCTAAGGGAGAGCTCGCCCCTGGGACCCTTGACGCTCACCTCCAGGCCGCTGACGGCGACCTGCACCTCGTCGGGGATCTCGATCGGTTTGATGCCGATGCGGCTCATGACGTCTCCTGGTTACCAGATGCGGCAGATCAGCTCGCCGCCGAGGCCCTCGCGTCGCGCGGTGTAGTCGGGAAGGACCCCCTTGGAGGTGGACAGGACCGCCACCCCCAGGCCGTTCATCACGTAGGGTATCCGGTCCCGGCGGACGTAGATCCGCAGGCCGGGCTTGGAGACCCGCTCGATGCCCCGGAAGGCGGGCTTCCCGGCGGACGTATACTTGAGATCAACCTGGATCGCCAGGTGTCGGCCGTCCTCGTCAATCGAGTAGCTCTCGAGGTATCCCTCTTCTACGAGCAGTTTGACGATTGCTTCTTTGAACTTGGAGTGATTGACGGTGACCTGCTTATGCCCAGCGCGCGCCGCGTTGCGGACGCGGGTCAGGAGGTCGGCGACGGGGTCGGTCATCACCATAACGGCAAACCTCTAGAAGAGAGAGAACGGATAGTCGGATTCGTAACGATTCCCGAAGGCGCCTCGCCCCGCTTACCAGCTCGCCTTGGTCACACCGGGGATCTTCCCCTCCAGGGCGAATGTGCGGAAGCAGATGCGGCACATATCGAAGCGGCGATAGTAGCCGCGGGGCCGTCCGCACAGGGGGCAGCGGTTGCGCTTGCGAACCGGGAACTTGGGCTCGCGCTTCGCCTTCTCCATTAAACACTTTCTGGACAAAGGGTCTCCTCTTTAGCGGTTCGGGCGGCGGAAGGGCATCCCGAGCTCGGCCAAAAGCGCCTTACTCTCCTCGTCGGTCCTGGCGGTGGTGCAGATGGTCACCGTGAGTCCGGCGATGGAGGTGATGTCGTCGTAGTCTATCTCCGGAAAGATCATCTGTTCGTTTAGCCCCATGTTGAAGTTCCCCCGGCCGTCGAAGGAGCGGTCGGAGACGCCGCGGAAATCGCGGACCTGGGGGATCGACAAATTAACCAGCCGGTCGAAGAACTCGTACATCCTCTCGCGCCGCAGCGTCACCCGACAACCGACGATGTAGCCGGCCCGCAGCTTGAACTGGGCGATGGACTTTCTGGCCCGGGTGAGCACCGGCTTCTGGCCGCTGATGGCGGTCAGATCGCTGACGGCTCCCTCGATCAGCTTGGGGTTGTCCTTGGCCTGGCCGATGCCGCGGTTGAGGACGATCTTCTCCAGGCGCGGGATCTCCATTGGGTTGGAGTAGCCGAAGCGCTTGACGAGGGCGTCCCGAACCTTTGTCTCGTAGAGGCTTCTCAGCCTGGGGGCCACGGTTCCTCCTAGGCGAACTCGGCGCCGCACTTCTTGCAGACGCGCTTCCGCTTTCCGTCCACACGCTTGACGCCCAGACGGGTGGCCTTGGAGCACTTGGGGCAGACGAACATCAGATTACAGAGCACGATGGGGGCCTCGATCTCGATGATACCGCCCTGGACGTCCTGCTTCTTCTGGCGCTGGTGCTTCTTGGTGAAGTTGATCCCCTGGACGATGGCCCGGCCCTTCTCGATGTTTATCTTGAGGATCTCGCCGCGGGTTTTCTTCGAGGCGCGCTCGGCGCCCGAGATCACCTCGACGGTGTCCCCCTTGCGCAGACGCGTTACTCGTGCCATCAGAGCACCTCCGGGGCCAAGGATACGATCCGGTTGTACTTCTTCTCGCGCAGCTCACGGGCCACCGGTCCGAAGACCCGGGTGGCGACCGGCTCGCCGGTCTCGTTGATGAGCACCACCGCGTTGTCGTCGAAGCGGATGTAGGAGCCGTCCCGGCGACGGATCTCCTTCCTGGTGCGCACGACGACGGCCCTGATGACCGTGCCGCTCTTGATATTGCTCGTGGGCAGCGCCTCCTTGACCGTGACGACGATGGTATCGCCTACGGTGGCGTAACGCCGCCCCGAACCGCCCAGGACCTTGATACACAGGGCCTTCTTGGCGCCGGAGTTGTCGGTAATGTTGACTATGGTTTCCTGCTGAATCATCTTCCCCACCCCCAATCGCCATCCGTTACGGAGCGGTGCGATACGGGGGGACCGGTCCCGACGGAGCCTTCCTCGTCACATCTTCTCACGACGATCTCCGACGGGGTGCGTCTTTCGCCCCGGTCTCAATCGCCGCTTTGATCCTCTCTGCATCCACTCCCGCTGGCCGCCGACCATGGGTCCGGGTTACGGTGCGCCCCTACCCGACGGCCCGCTCGAGAATCTCGACGACTCGCCAATTCTTCCGCTTGGAAACCGGACGCGTCTCCTCGATCAGGACGAGGTCGCCGGCGCGGCAGGCGTTCTCGGCGTCGTGAGCCATGAAGCGGCTGGAAAGGGTCATGGTTTTTTTATACAGGGGATGAGCCTGCCGACGCTCCACGACGACCACGACAGTCTTGGCGTGCGCGTCGCGGGCGACCCTCCCCGTACGGCGTTTCCGGTTGGTGCCCATCGGCTAATCCCCGCTCTGTGCCACCCTCTCGCGCTCGGCGAGAATGGTGTTGATCCGGGCGATGTCCTTGCGCACCTGGCGGATGCGCGACGGGTTAGTTAACTGCTTCATCTGGAGCTGGAAGCGCAGGTTCATCAGCTCCTCGGAGAGCTCCTGGTGCTGGCTGACGAGCTCGGCTTCGATCATCTGGTGCAGGTCCTTGGCCTTCACTTATCGCTCCTTGAGCGCTCGACGAACCGCGTCTTGATCGGGAGCTTGTGCCCGGCGAGACGCATCGCTTCGTAAGCAATGCTCCGCGTTACCCCGTCGAGCTCGAACATGATGGTGCCGGGCTTGACCACGGCCACCCAGCCTTCGGGCGCGCCCTTCCCCGATCCCATGCGGACCTCCTGGGGCTTCTTGGTGAAGGTCTTCTGGGGAAAGATGCGGATCCAGACCTTCCCGCCGCGCTTGACGTGGCGGGTGATGGCGATGCGGGCGGCCTCGATCTGGTTGCCGGTGATCCAGTGGGGTTCCAGGGCCTTCAGACCGTACTCCCCGAAGTTTATCTTGCTCCCGCGGTAGGCCTTGCCCCTCATCCGGCGTCGCTGGTGCTTGCGCCACTTGGTCCGCTTGGGAATCAACATGGCTATCCTCTCCTCGGGCCGCGTTGAGGTCCGCTGGAGCCGCTGCGATTATCCCGGGGCGGCTGGCGGCGCGGGCGTCGGTCGTCGCGATCGCGCACCCCGCTTGGGGCGTTGACCGGTTCACCGGAAAGTCCGTCGCCGTCGGGGAACTTCTCCCCCTTGAAGACCCAGACCTTGACCCCGATCCTCCCGGCGTTGGTGGCGGCCTCGGCGAAGCCGTAATCAATGTCGGCGCGCAGGGTGTGAAGCGGGACCCGTCCGGCGATGTAACGCTCGGAGCGGCTCATCTCGGTCCCGCCCAGACGGCCCGAGCAGACGATCTTGATCCCCTGGGCGCCCCGGCGGATCGCGGACTCCAGAACCTTCTTCATCGCCCGGCGGAAACCGATGCGCTTCTCGAGCTGGGAGGCGACGTTCTCGGCCACCAAGACGGCATTCATCTCGGGGTCACGCACCTCGTCAATGAGGACATTGGCCGGTTTATTTAGCTCGGCGGCGATATCGTCGCGCAGCTTGTTCACCTCGGACCCCTTGCGGCCGATGATAATCCCGGGGCGGCTGCAGCGGATGATCACCGTCACCAGGTTGGGCAGGCGCTCGAACTCGATGGAGGAGATCCCTGCGTTGTACAGCTTCTTCTTCAGCTTCATCCGCAGGAGAAGGTCCTCGTGGAGCTGTTCGCGGTACTGGGTTCCCCGGGCAAACCAACGGGATGACCAGGGCTTGGAGTAACCGAGCCTGAAACCGATGGGGTGGGTCTTCTGTCCCATGAGGGCGTTACTCCTTAAGTTTTTTTAGGTCGTGGGCTCGGCCAGATAGAGCTGGATCCGGCTTGTCATCTTGCGGATGCGGCCGAACATCCCCTTGGCCTTGTAGCGAATTCGCTTGAGCGTCGGTCCCTGGTTGACCTGCACTTCACCGACGATGAGGGAGTCGAGGTCTAGGACGCCGTCGAGGTCGTTGCTGGCCGCGTTGGCCAGGGCCGACTTCAGGAGCTTCTCGAAAACCGGTGCGGCTCCAGAGTTCATGTGCCGGCAGATGGCGATCGCCTCGTTGACGTTCCGTCCCCGGATCACGTCGGCCACCCGGCGCAGCTTGTACGGCGAAATCCGCACGAATCGGTTGCTTGCGTTCATCTCGTTACCCCCGATATATCCGGGGTTGACCCTCGTCCCTGCGAAACGGGCTACCTGAGAGAGGTAGAGCGGGCGGACCTGCCGCCGTGGGCGCGGAAGGTGCGCGTCGGCGCGAACTCGCCCAGCTTGTGCCCCACCATCTCCTCGGAGATGTAGATCGGGATGTGCTTCCGCCCGTTGTGGACGGCGATGGTGTGGCGGATGAACTCGGGCGGGATGGTCGAGCGCCGCGCCCAGGTTCGGATCACCTTGTGCTCGCCGGTCTCGTTGAGCCGCTGGATTTTCGCCAGAAGCTTGGGATCTACGTACGGCCCTTTTTTGATCGATCTAGACACCAGAACTCCGTTTTTTCCAATCCCTTTCGTTAACACGCACCATTGTATTTATCAAGCCGTGAACTGGTAATACGGGTATCTGATACATCCTGGCGCCGGCGGTGGCACAGTTTTTGCGCAAATGAATCTCGAAAAATCCGTCAAGCTTCACTCCTGCAAAAACCTGTGCCACCGCCTCGCATTACCACGAGCAAACGTTTGGTCGTTACCGACGAGTGGGTTCGGATACCCACCCCTACAGGTTCTATGCAATTTTCGAAGACACTAACTATATGCCATATCGGTTTTTATTAACGGTCTCTTGCCATCAAGGTTTTGACCTTGCCCTCGGCGTGTCCGCCGGCATCTTCTCACACCCCCTGCACGCACCCCCCGCACCGGCACCAACCGGCCCACTTAGAGTTTGACCTGGCCTTTGGCGCGTCCGCCGGCCTGTTTGCCTCGACGGCGACCGAGGACCATGTAGCGGTTGACGCCCTTGCGGGTGCGGAAGCCCTTGGTCGGCTTGCCCCAGGGCGAGACCGGGTGGCGTCCGCCGCTGGTTTTGCCCTCGCCGCCGCCATGGGGGTGATCCACGGGGTTCATCGCCGAACCGCGCACCTTGGGGCGTCGTCCCAGCCAGCGATTGCGGCCGGCTTTGCCCAACGAGACTCGGTTATGCTCGGCCAGGGCCACCGATCCCATGGTGGCGCGGCAGTCCAGGTGGATGAGCCGGACCTCGCCCGAGGGAAGACGTATGTGGGCCCAATCGCCGTCTTTGGCGGCCAGGCGGGCCCAGGCGCCGGCGGAGCGGGCCAGTTGTCCACCCTTGCCCGGTTTGAGCTCCACGTTGTGGACCAGGTGCCCCAGTGGCATGTACCGGAGTTTCATGGCGTTGCCGGGCTTGACCTCGACCTCCTCGCCGGAGATAACGGTGTCGCCGACCTTGAGCCCCCGAGGCTGGAGGATGTAGCGCCACTCGCCGTCCAGGTACTTGACGAGCGCCAGGTTGGCCGAGCGGTTGGGGTCGTAGTCAATCCTGGTCACGACACCGGGAACGCCGTCCTTGGTGCGCTTGAAGTCCACGACGCGGAGCTGCCGTTTATGCCCCCCGCCGCGGCGGCGCATGGTGATACGCCCCGCGTTGTTGCGACCGCCCGAGGACTTCTTGGCCCGGCGCAGAGACTTCGGCGAGCGTTCCTTGGAGAGGTCGGGGGCGACCAGCCGGGTCGCGTGGCGCACCCCGGCCGAGGTCGGCTTCATCTTCTTTACGGGCATCTTCAACCTCCCATTCCCCTTGTCCGGGGGCAGCTTGGCTGCGGGAGTGTTACAAATAATCTTTTTACGCTCGAAGGGTTCCTTATACGGGGCGGCTCATTATTACGACGCGACGATGATATGACTCATTTATGGACGACTCCCGACCCTCCTGCAGAGAAAACAAAGCCGCAAATTTGAGATTCCCGGTATTCACCGGTCCCCCGCCTCAGAGAAAACCGGCCCTAGGCGCTCTCGAAGAGTGCGATGTGCTGGCCCGGCGCCAGGGTGACCACGGCCTTCTTCCACCGCGGTGTGTAGCCAACCTTGAAGCGGATCTTGCGCTTCTTGCCGCGGAAGTTGGCGGTGTTGACCTTGAGTACCTTGACCTTGAACGCCTGCTCCACGGCGCGCTTTATCTCGATTTTGTTGGCTTTCCGGGCGACGACGAAGGTGTACTTGTTGTCGGCCTCGCGTTGGATGGCCGCCTTGTCGCCGACCACGGGCCGCAGGAGGATGTCGAAGGGTTCCCTCATTTAGCCCACCCCCGTATGATTCCGGCGAGCTTCTTGGCGGCGGCCTTGGTGAAGACGAGGCTCGTGTGCCACAGAATCAGATAGGCGTTGAGATCGTCCACCCGGGTGGTTCGGCAACCGGGGATGTTCCGGCTGGCCAGCCACAGGCCGCGATCCCCGTCGGCGGTGACCAGAAGCGGCTTGTCGGCGGCGCCGAGGTTGGAAAGGATGGCGGCCACCTCGCGGGTCTTGTGCTCCTCGAGCCTCAGCTCGTCCACGACCCTCAGGTCCGCGGCGCGGTAGCCGAGGGCCTCGACGAGGGCGCGGCGTTTCATCTTCTTCGGGGTGCGCTGGACGAAAGAGCGCGGCTTGGGTCCGAAGGTTACTCCCCCCCCGGTCCACAGGGGGCTGCGCCGGGAGCCGTGGCGGGCCCGGCCGGTGCCCTTCTGACGCCAGGGCTTGCGGCCCCCGCCGGCGACCTCGGCGCGCGTCTTGGTGGAGGCGGTGCCGCGCCGCCGGTTCGCCATATACGCCCGAACCACGTTGGAGACGGTGACGGTGACCTCGTCGAGTTTCTCGAGGGGGAGTCTGACCTCGCCCACCTTCTCGCCGTCACGGTTGAGAACTTTTACGGTAACCATTGGTTTCCCTTGCAGGAACGTCTTTCCGGGTGCAGGCTCGAATCCGACGGTTTAGGTCGTCAACGGTAAACGGGGTTTCCCCTTACCCGCCCCATTCTCTCTCAGTCGTGTCCGGGCAAACGATGCCGGTATAACGTAAACGCGGCTTCCCCTTACTCGCCCTTCCCGCCACTCATCCGGCGGGTGCGGACGACGACCCGTCCGCCTTTGGGTCCCGGTACCGCCCCACGCACGTAGAGGAGGTTGTTCTCCACGTCCACGCGGGCGACGGCCAGGTTGCGGACGGTGAAGCGTTCGTTGCCGTAGTGGCCGGGCATCTTCTTGCCCTTAACCACCTTGCCCGGCGAGGCGCAGGCGCCGATGGAGCCGGGGGCTCGGTGAAACTTGGAGCCGTGCGTCGCGGGTCCGCCGTGGAAGCCGTGCCTCTTAATGGAACCGGCGAAGCCGCGGCCCTTGGTGATTCCACGCACATCCACCGAGGAAACCTCGGCGAAGGCCGAGACATCCAGGATGTCGCCGATCTTATATTCGTCGCCCGTGTCGCAGGGCACCTCGGCCAACCAGCCGGACGGTGTCAGCTCATTGCGGGCGAACTGGCCGGCCAGCGGTTTGGAGACACGGGCCTCCTTGACGCCGCCGAATCCGAGTTGCAGGGCGGTGTAGCCGTTCGCGTCGGCGGAACGCACGTCGGTTATGGTGCAGGGGCCTACCTCGAGAACGGTGACCGGGACCACCCGATCCTCGTCGTATATCTGGGTCATGCCCAGCTTGCGGCCCAGGAGTGCTCTAACCACGTTGCCACCTCGCAAAGACCCTAGAGCTTGATGTCTACATCCACCCCGGCGGGGAGGTCCAGACGCATCAGGGCGTCGGTAGTCTCGCTCGAGGGGTTCAGGATGTCAATCATCCGCTTGTGGATGCGCATCTCGAATTGCTCGCGCGACTTCTTGTCAATGAAGGGCGAGCGGTTGACGGTAAAGCGGTGGATGCGCGTGGGTAGCGGCACCGGGCCCACAATGGTGGCCCCGGTGGAGCGCACCGTCTCGACGATGCGAGCCACCGAACGGTCTAAAAGCCGGTGATCGTACGCCCGCAGGCGGATGCGGATCTTATCGCTCTTGGCCATAGACTTTCTCTAATCCTCCGAGGGCTTGCGCCCCCGACTGATCCTACTTGAGGATCTCGGTCACGACGCCGGCGCCGACGGTGCGGCCGCCCTCGCGGATCGCGAAGCGCAGCTCCTTTTCCATGGCGATGGGGGTGATCAGCTCCACGATCATCTTCACCGTGTCGCCGGGCATGACCATCTCGGCATCCTGAATGTCTGCGATGGTGCCGGTGACGTCGGTGGTGCGAAAGAAGAACTGGGGCCGGTACCCGGGGAAGAACGGAGTGTGGCGGCCGCCTTCCTCTTTGGTCAGGATGTAGACCTGGGAGTTGAATCGGGTGTGCGGGGTGATGGAGCCGGGTGCGGCAAGCACCATCCCGCGCTGGATATCCTTGCGCTCGACGCCGCGCAGCAGACAGCCCACATTGTCGCCGGCCTGACCCTGATCCAGCAGCTTGCGGAACATCTCCACGCCGGTGACGGTGGTGTTGGCAATCTTTTCCTGCATCCCCACGATGTCCACCTTCTCGCCGACCTTGATGATGCCGCGCTCGATGCGGCCGGTGCCCACGGTTCCGCGCCCGGTGATGGTGAAGACGTCCTCGATGGGCATCAGGAATGGCTTGTCCATGGCGCGCTCGGGCATCGGAATGTAGTTGTCCAAGGCGTCGAGGAGCTCGAAGATGCACTTGGTGTCGGGGTCCTCCCGGCCGCCGGTGCCCTTCTCCAGGGCCTTGAGGGCGGACCCCTTGATGAAGGGGATCTCGTCGCCGGGGTACTCGTACTGGTTCAACAGGTCGCGGCATTCCATCTCGACCAGCTCTAGAAGCTCGGGGTCATCGAGCATGTCGGTTTTGTTTAAAAAGACCACCATGTAGGGAACGCCGACCTGCCGGGCCAGCAGGATGTGCTCCCGGGTCTGGGGCATGGGTCCGTCGGCGGCGGAAACCACCAGGATCGCCCCGTCCATCTGCGCCGCGCCGGTGACCATGTTCTTGACATAGTCGGCGTGCCCCGGGCAGTCTACGTGGGCATAGTGCCGGTTGTCGGACTGGTACTCCACGTGGGCGGTGTTGATGGTAATCCCACGCTCCTTCTCCTCCGGGGCTTTGTCAATCTCGTCGAAGCTGACGTACTCGGCGAGATTCGAATGCGATAGGTTCAACGTGATGGCCGCCGTGAGGGTCGTCTTACCGTGGTCAACATGGCCGATGGTGCCTACGTTGACGTGGGGTTTGGTACGCTCGAATTTCTCCTTAGCCATCTTGGCCTCCTAATCAAGCGGCTGGAGAGCCAGTGTGACGTTATCCGTTCTTTTTAATCGTCGAGTCTAAAAGATGTTATCGGTCTTACAGCCGCACCGTGTGCCGATGTTGGTCCCTACGCTGGGACGAAGCAATATAACACAACTCGGCACGGATTACCAGCTTATTCCACATTTTTTCAAAACCCTCCGCCGCCGTGGTCAGCACAACCTCAGCAACATCCGTGCGGCTGGTCAGAGCCGGGTCTCCCAATTTCAATGCGATCCGCTACCACCAGCGGGCCGGAGAGCCCTCGGGCACCGGCGAGTAGCGCTCAAACTGCATGTGATAGTCGGCGCGGCCCTGCGTCAACGACCGCACCGCCGTGGAGTAACCGAACATTGCGGAGAGCGGAACCACGGCATCCACCACCTGTGAGCCGGCCAGGACCCGGGTCTCGGTGATCCGGCCCCGGCGCGTGGAGAGGTCCTTCAAGACGTTGCCCAGGAACTCCTCGGGGCAGGTGACCTCCAGGCTCATCACCGGCTCCAGGACCAGGGGTCCGGCCTTCTCGCAGGCCAGATGAAAGGCGCGGAAGGCGGCCGCCTGGAAGACCTCGGGGGTGGATAGCTCCTCGTCGAACGCGGCATCCACCAGCCGGGCGCGCACGTCCACCATGGGGTAGCCGGCCACGACACCCACCTGCATCCCCTGACGAGAGCCCTCATCGATCGCGTCATGGTAGACCCCGGGAAGACCGTCCACCCGACCCGAGAAGGAGAAGCCCTCCCCGGTCCCGGCGGGCTCCACGGCGAGGCGGACCCTGGCGAACTGCCCCCGGCCCCCGAACTGACGATCCAGGATAAATTCCTCCTCGCCCCGGTCGGAGATGGATTCCTTGTAGGCGATCTGGGGCTCCCCCACCCGGCAGCGGACGCCGAACTCGCGCTTCAGGCGGTCCACGATGATCTCCAGGTGAAGCTCCCCCATCCCGGAGATGATCCGCTGACCGGTCTCCGGGTCCAGGGTCACGGTGAAGGTTGGATCATCCACGGCCAGGTTATCCAGGGAGTCCTCAAGCTTCTTCTCGTCGTCGGTGGAGCCGGGCTCGATGGCGACCCGCATGACCGGAACGGGAAACTCGATCTCGCCCAGGGCGATCGGGTGGTTGCGGTCGCAGAGGGTGTCGCCGGTGCGGCAGCCCTTGAGGCCCACGGCGGCCCCGATCTCGCCCGGTCCCAGCTCCGAGAGGTCGGTCTTCTCGTTGGCGTGCATCTCCAACAGGCGGTTGATGCGCAGACCGCGGCCGGTGTGGCTGTTCAAGAGCGACTCCTTGACCCGCATCGTCCCCGAGTAGGTGCGGAAGTAGGTCAGCTTGCCGAAGAAGGGATCGGTGGCGGTCTTGAAAACGAAGGCGGTCAGAGGGGCCTTTGGGTCCACCGACCGGCTCTCGGTCTCTTTGGTCTTCGGATTGATTCCCTCCACGCCGCCCCGGTCCCGGGGGCTGGGAAGAAAGTCCACGATTGCGTCTATCAACGGCTGGACACCTTTGTTCTTCAGGGCGCTGACGGCGAGGACCGGCTGGATTCGACCCTCGAGGGTCCCCGTGCGAATCGCCTCCCGAAGCATCTCCGGGGTTATCGCATCGGATTGGTCGTTCAGGTAAAGCTCCTCGGTGAGGGGGTGGAACTCCGCCACACCCTCGAGAAGTCTCTCCCTGTACCTGTGGTGGATAGCGACCAATTCAATCCGGGAATCATCGGGCAACGATGCTATCGGAACACGCTCCACGTCTTCACCCAGCTCACCCTCAAAGGTCACGTACTCCCCGGTCACCAGGTCCACGATGCCACGGAAGGAGTCCTCGGATCCCACGGGGACGGTCAGCGGCACGGGGTTGGCCCCCAGCTTGGTAACCAGGCTCTCAAGGGCGCGGTCGTAGTCGGCACCCACGCGGTCCATCTTGTTGACGGCCACCAGGCGCGGGATGCCGTAATGGGTCGCCTGGCGCCAGACCGTCTCCGATTGGGGCTGCACTCCGGCCACGGCGCAGAAGACGCCGATCGCCCCGTCTAATACCCTCAAAGAACGCTCCACCTCGACGGTGAAATCCACGTGGCCCGGCGTGTCAATGATGTTGATCTTGTGATCGCGCCAGTAGCAGGTGGTGGCGGCGGAGGTGATGGTTATCCCCCGCTCCTTCTCCTGCTCCATCCAGTCCATCTCCGCGGCGCCCTGGTGAACCTCGCCGATCTTGTGTGTTTTGCCGGTGTAGTAGAGAATCCGCTCGGTGATGGTCGTCTTGCCGGCGTCAATGTGGGCGATGATGCCGACGTTGCGGATTCGGGCAATCCCGGCCCCGGCTTTGAAAGGCTCTTTATCCACGGCGTGCCGGCAAGAGTATACGGCAACCCTCGGGCGCCCGACGGGTGTCAACCTCGGGGGCAATCCCGGAAGGTAAAAAGGTCTGATGTTTAACTAAAGACCGCTCGGCGGTCCGTTCGGGGGGTCGTACGAATACGACCCTAGAGGCTGATATTTAAGCCCCCACAGGACCCCTTATCGGTCGCGGGGAAGAACCGGGCGGTTCTACCGCGGCCCTAGCGGGGTTCGTCGGCCAGCCTTGACACGGGCTGGTTCACCTGATTCCGGGAAGGCTTCTGTGGCCTATCCTTCGCAGCAAACTGCCCCCTTGACTAGCCCTCCTGGCCCCTTTCGGGGCGTGTCGGCCTGTCATCGAAGAGAGCGATTTACCAATTCAGGTAAACCGGCACCCCTTGGCTGGCACGTCCAAAGGCGTGCTAGACCGGGGATCAGCTTCAGAATCCGGTCCCTTTGACCGGCCCCCTCGGCTGGCCCCCTTGGCTGGCCCCCTGGCCCGTTGATGGGTCGGTGCGTATCCCATCGCGCGGATGGGACGGCACCGGGTCCCAGGTTGATCCCCCGATGGGGAGGTTACGGTAATTAGAAGCGGAAGTGGGCGAAGGCCTTGTTGGCGTCGGCCATTCGATGTGTGTCCTCGCGTTTCTTGACCGAGGCGCCCACTCCGTTGTGCGCGTCTATCAGCTCCAAGGCCAGCTTCTCGACCATGGAGTGCTCGTGCCGCTTGCGGGCGAAGGAGATCAACCAGCGGATGCCGAGGGCGGTCTTGCGCTCCGGGGCCACCTCGATGGGAACCTGGTAGGTGGCGCCCCCGACCCGGCGGCTCTTGACCTCCAGGTTCGGCTTGACGTTCCTGAGCGCGTCGGTGAAGACCTTGACTCCCTCTGTGCCCGTCTTCTTCTCGATCATCTCCATGGCGGAGTAGAATATTCCCTCGGCGACGGACTTCTTCCCCTTCAACATCAAACAGTTGATGAAACGGGTCACCATGGGCGATCCGAAGACGGGATCGGGTGGAAGCACGCGGCGATGGACCTTTCCTCTGCGGGGCATGGCCTACTTCTCCCTCTTGGTTCCGTATTTCGAGCGCTGCTGCTGGCGCCCCGAGACCCCCATGGAGTCCAGGGTACCGCGGATGACGTGGTAGCGGACACCGGGCAGGTCCTTAACGCGCCCACCGCGCACGAGCACGATCGAGTGCTCCTGGAGGTTATGCCCCTCGCCGGGTATGTAGCTGGAGACCTCGATGCCGTTGGTCAGGCGCACGCGGGCCACCTTCCTCAGCGCCGAGTTCGGCTTCTTCGGGGTCACGGTCCAGACGCGGGTGCAGACCCCCTTGCGCTGCGGACAGGCGTCCAGCGCCGGAGCCTTGGTTTTCTTTTTCTTGACCTTGCGGCCCTTGCGGACGAGCTGGTTTACGGTCGGCATTTAGTCTAAATCCCTCTATGTCTTTAATCTATGAACTAATCCGTTTGAAACCTGTACGCCCCGGCATACCCCTCCGGGTTGTGGCGCGAATCCGCTGAATCCCGCTTCCACGGCCATTCTAACCATTGCTGTCTTCGGAAGCGGTGGATAAGGATATGATAGGTGCGGCGGGGATGTCAAGGGGCTGGCGGTTTTTGTGCTTCGGCGGACGGGAGGGGTTCGAACGCTCCCTTGTACACCGGGTGAAGAAGGATTAAACTCGCGGGGTGAAACCTATCTCCCTCACCTCTGGGCTCAAAAGACGGCGCTGGCCGATCATCCTGTTTACCGCCACCCTGGCGCTGCGGCTCGGGGTGATCCTCACCACCCTCGACGAGCCGCTGATGCGGGTCAACGTGGCCGACGCGTACTCCTACGAGCTGTTGGCCGACGGAATCCTCGATGGGGACCTCGGCGCCGGAGACGAGGTTTTCTTCCACTCCTCGGTCGGTTACCCGTACATCCTGGCGCTAATCTGGGCCATCTTCGGCAAATCGCTCTTGATCGCGCGGATATTCCAGGCCCTGGCCGGGGCGGCGAACGTAGTGGTGGTCTACGCCATCGCGCGCAGGCTCTTCGGCGGGGAGAGAGAAAAGGAGAAAAGGCGGGGCGAGACCGTTGGAATTATCGCCGGAACGCTGTTAGCCCTCTACGGTTATATCGCCTTCCTCGAGACCGATCTGTTGATGACCGCTTACGAGCTGCTGTTCATCGGTCTGGCGATCCTCTTCCTGCTGCGTTTTTTCGATGAGCGGCGCTGGCGACAACTGGTGGGTGCGGGCCTGTTCCTGGGCGCGGCCAGCCTCGGCCGGCCCAACGTCTGGCTCGTCGCCGTGGCGCTGTCGGTTTTTATCGTCATCGTGCTCATGCGGCAATTCGGTTGGAAACCGTTGAAGGCGCTCGGTGCCGGAGCGCTCGTCGTGGCGCTCGCTTTCGCCCTCATCCTGCCTATCACGGTGCGCAACGCCGTGGCGGCCGACGACCCAGTGTTGCTTTCGTCCAACGCCGGCGTCAACCTCTGGATCGGCAACAACGAGAACGCAACCGGCTACTGGGGCGTGCCCGGGGACATGCGGGACAAGCTCTCCGAGGCGAGCCGCAGACGGGCCGAGGCGGCGGAGGGGCGGCCGCTCAAGCCAAGCGAGGTCTCGACCTGGTGGATCGGTCGCGCCTTCGACTTCATCGGGGAAAATCCGGGGAAGGCGCTGGGGCTCTTGGGCAAAAAGGCGCTCCTCTTCTTCAACGCCTACGAGATGCCCAACCACCTCGATTTCTATTTCATCCGGGAGCGGGGCGGCTGGACGCTGTGGGGATTATTCGTGGGTTTCTGGCTAGTGATGCCGCTGGGGCTGACCGGGCTCGTTCTCTGGCGTTCCTGGGGCAATAAGCACCGTCTGATAGTCGTCTTCGGAGTTCTCTACTTCCTGATGGTGGTTGGGCTTTTCGTGACTGGACGCTACCGCGCGCCGGTGGTGCCGCTGCTGATTCCCTTCGCCGCCTGGGCGCTTTATGACCTATGGGGGAAGCTGAGACAAAAGAACTGGCGCGCCCTGGGGAAGACCGCCCTCGTTCTGGTCCCCGCCGCGGTCTTGGTCAACTGGGGCGCGTGGCATGCCGCCGAGGCGGCCTATAACTGGGGGGTCCTTGCCGAGGCCGAGCGGCGCCTGGGGAACACCGAGGGCGCTGAAGCGGCGATCCTGAGAGCCATCGAGGAAGAGCCGGATAATCCATTCTTCTACAATAACCTGGGGATCTACGCCCAGGAGCGGGGGGACCTGGAGGAAGCCGAACGACTGTTCGGCGAGGCCTACGAGCTCTCGAACCACAATCCGGACAACGCCGCCAACCTGGCCCAGGTTCTGGCGCAGCGGGGGAAGGCCGGCGAGGCCGTGGAGATCCTCGAGGCGGCCCTGGAGCTGGACCCGCGCAACATCGGTTGTCTGACGAACCTGGCCGCCGTCCATTACGAGATGGGCCGGCCCGATCTCGCCGTGCAGTACGCCGAGGAATCTTTGCTGTGGGGCGGCTCGGCCACCCAGACCTACGGCCTTCTAATCTACGGCTACCTCGCCCTGGGACGGACCGACCGGGCCTCGGCTTACCTGGAGCAAGGGCTGACCATCCATCCCGACGACCAGGGCCTCTGGCTGATCAAGGTTCAGTTCCACCTCTCCACCGGGGACTTCACCGGCGCAAGACGGGCCCTCGAGCGCGCCCGGTCGCTGCCGGGGAACGATCCCCGCCTCGATATCCTCTCCCGCGAACTGGGTCTGTGAGCAACTCGACAGACCTATCCCGTATTTCCCCCCAACGCCCGCCCCGGGAAAGCGACTGGCCGCCGTTCTGGAAACTCGTGGAGGCCGTTGCGGAACTTGGGCCGCTGAGACTTCGTGTATTGGAGAAGAGCCGGTTCGCCCGAACGTTGGACATCCTGGGGCGTCCCTTCGGCTTAGGGCTCACCGGCTTCGACGCCTTCACCTGGGCGGGGACCGTGTACCTGGCCGAACGGATGTTCGGTAACCGTTCGGGATACCTGCTCCTCCGGCACGAGGCGGCGCATCTGGCGGATCAACGCCGGGTGGGCCTGATTCCCTTCATCCTTTCCTATCTTCTGTTCTTACCTATGGGAATCACCTGGCGGGCGCTGTGGGAGTGGCGGGGCTACCGGGAGACGCTGCGCGCCTATTGGGAGCGGGGACCGAGGCTGGCCGGGAAACGGGCCGCAAACATCCTCCGCGAGTTCGCCGGGAAGCGCTACCTTTATATGTGGCCTTTTGAGGGGATGGTGGAGCGCTGGATCGAGCGGGAGTTGAAGCGGCTGGATCGGACGGGCGGCCGGTGCTATCCGGGGATGGAGCGCCTGGACCGGGCCTTCAAGAAGGCCCCCCAGAGCGAGCGCGGCGAGAGGTTCCCCGGCCCGCGGTCAATCATTGATTGATGCCCCCCATCTGTGCTTAAATGTAGTCAGAAATGAAAAACACTCAGCGTATCATTTTACTATTACTGGTCCTCTACCTCCCAGCGGTTCACGCGGAGGGAGACGCCCCGCCGGAGGAGCCGGCCACACCCCGGACGGTGAGAATACGGGTAACGGGAATAACGCCCCTGACCGGAGAAGATGTCTATACACCCATGACTATCATGGGAGATCGCGTCCTCGTCGGCGATTTCAGCATCACCTGGGGGGACGTATTTTACGGAGGTCCAACCCTTTGCCTGATAAACGTCTGGGGAGAAGGATCCGAACCACTTCGCATCTGCAAGCTCGAAAACATGCTGAGTTCAAACCCGTCACAAAATGAAGAAGTCGTTACACACCCCGCGATAGGCGGCGTCTGTGGATTCAACATCGGCGGGCACGGCTTCCTGTCGGCTCACCTTGAGCTGGCCGTCAGCTTCGTCATGTCTTCCTATTTCGAAATAGACCTCTATCCACGCGTGACCGCGGGACCGGATTTCAACCTGGGCGGCGGCTGGCGGCTGTCCGCCGAGGTGGACTACTTCTTTATGTACATAGGCCTTGGGGGTAGTCTTAGCTACACCTTCTGAACAACATCTAAGTTGAAGCGGTGTCTTACGGATTTGAAAAGGGGCGCGAAGATGAGGTTAAACCACGTAGCATTCGTAATTATACTGGTCGGTCTGTTGATTGCTCCGGCTCACGCCCAGGAGGAACCCGTCGTTAATACCGTCGAAACAGACGCCGGAGGCATCAACCCCCGGTCAAAGCTGAAGCTAAACCTGGGGTTCCTGGGCTCCATGTACGAGGACTACGGTTTAAATGCGGGGATCAAGTTCACCTGGGGGGCGAACTGGTACGGCGGGCTCGAACTGGCCTACGTCGGCTACTACAATATTATATCGCACTGGAACTGGTACTACCCCACCTCGGAAAAGGTGTTCAATTCCCTTTTCGGCCCCGGGTTCGTCGGAGGATACGGCTTCGGCGGGATAGACGGCCTGGGCTTTCACTTCGAGCTTGCCGTTTACCTCGCCTTCGACCCGTCGGGCGAAGGTGTGAAGGCCGGTCCCGCCGGGCGCCTGGGCGTCGGCATGGACTTCGCCCTGGGGGGCGGCTGGGGGTTGTCGGCGGACCTCGATTTCTACATCTTCGCCGCCGCTTTCGGCATCGGTGTTTATCGCATCTTCTAGGTTTCGACCTCGGCCTGAGCTTCAGCCTCTGACTTACTACTCAGGTGACAATAAAGGGCGGCCCCGGTGACCGTCCTTTTCGCGTTAAACGTAGGGGCGGGTCTTTAGACCCGCCCGCGGGCCGACCTAAAGGTCGGCCCCTACGAGCCAAAGCAACCCTTCCAAACCTACGCCACCCCCCATCCGCCGGAAACCCCTACGGCCCCGTGTTTATCATGTTCAAGCCGAAGGGGAAGTCGTCGGTGCGCGTGTACTCATCTATCTCCGCCAGGACGTCGTACTCGCTCTTCAACAGGTAAGGCTGTTCTCAGCCCATCTATAAATACCAGTGCACGATAAAGGGCTCCCGCGGGAGCCCCTTTTTTTCAAACCGGCAATTCTAGTCCTCTTCGACCTCGACCTCCGCGCCGGCGAACATCTCCTCCAGCTCCGCCACGGTCATCACGGGGATCTCGCCCTCGGGCAGCCGGGACTCCGCGCCCTCCATGCCGTATCCGACGAGCGTGACGACCACCTCGTCCTCGGCTATTGCCTGGAGGAGACCGAAGAAGGGTACGGCGGGGGTGTAGTAGACATCTATCTTCTCCTCACCCTCGGTGATGACCACCAGGTCGCAGGCGTAGGTTTTGCCCAGAAGCTCCAGGGTCTGATCCCTGACCAGCTCGAAGTCGGGCAGCTCGATCAGCTCGCCCTCTTTGACCTCCTGCTCGCCGCGCGCATCAGTCTCGAACCCGAACTGGACCACGGGCACATCCTCGGGCGTTTGGATCTCCTCCTTGGCGAAGGCGAGGACGTCCGGCAGGTCCAGCTCGAACACCATCTCCGGGTCGGGCTGGACGATGAGGCGCTTGACGATCTCGCCGATACGGTCCATGAGGGCGTGGAAGTGCTCGACCTCTTCGGACTCCGCCACCGGGGCGACCACGTACATGATGAAATCCGCCTGGGGAAGGTCGGGCTCGGCGATGAAGTCGTCAATCTCGACTATCAGGGCCTCGTACTCTGATTTCGCCACCAGGGCCTTGACGATCACCTCCTGTTCGGTCGGGACCCCCTCTTCCTCCATGGCGGCTATACCCTCAGTGATATTCGCCAAAGCCTCTTCCAGCTCGGCCCTTTCTTCATCGGTGATACCCTCTTCCTCCAGCGCCTTCAAAATACTCTCTCTGGCGTTTTCCATGGCGGCCACGGCGTCGGCGAATACGAAGAGCTCGAACCAGTAGCAGGGCTCGCCCTCGAACTCCTCCTCGGCCAGGAGGGAGAGGGTCAGCTTCACCGCGTCCTGGATGTCGTACTCGACCCACTGGCCCACCTGGGTGGGGGCCTTCTCCATCGGGACGACGGCCGGCTCCTCGACCTCGGGCTCCTCCTCGCCGCAGCCCGCGAGAAGGAAAAGCGTGGCCGCAAGGACGAGGATAGTTCCAAAGATGACCCTTCGCATCTTGAACCTCCGAGTAAAAAAGTTATGTATGTACGGGAACGGCTTCATTAAGGCAATTTTCCCGGGAGTGGTCAAGACGCAGGCGTTCAACTCAGGTCGAGACCATTAAAAAACCGGGGCGGTCGGCCTCGGTTTCACACAGCCATTTCCTAGAACCCGATGGGGTGCGCTATTCGTCCAGATCCACGAAGTAGAGCCACACGTCGGCGTAGTCCGGATCGTCGGTGAAGTAGACGTAGAAGTCAGCGTAGTCGGGGTCGTCCACGAAGTACCAGACCTCCTCGTCGTCCATGGCCATGTCGGGGTCCTCGGTGTAATAGATGACGTAGTCGGCCTCGTCAAACTCGTAATCGTCGCAGCTGTAGACGTCGAGGTCCGAATACTCGGCCTCGTAGTCGTCGCAGACGTAGACGAAATCGGCCAGGACGGGAGCGGCGAAGAGGAGGATAAGGGGCAGAATAGACCACTTCATTTAAACCTCCGGGTAATGGCTTCAGTTTCAGAGAGTATAGCCCAATACGCGACCCGTTTCGGGATAAAACACTGGTCGTTCACCCGATCCGTTCCCGTACTCTATCAAAGAGGGAACCCATCGGTCCCCTTCGCTAGTACTCCGGCCCAATGACCGTTACCTCGTCGCAGTTCGGGTTACTCGACGGGGCCCACCGGCCCGCGGCCGCTCAGACGGCGCTGGGCAGCTTGGACGGGGTGAAGGTGGTCTCGTCATCGGAGAAGTCCACCTCGACCAGGTCGCCCCCCTTGACTTTCCCCTTGAGGAGCTCCTCGGCCAGGGGGTCTTCGATGAGGCGCTGGATGGCGCGCTGGACGGGCCGGGCGCCAAACTTGGGCTCGTAGCCGTCCACGATGATCTTCTCTAAGATCCGGTCGGTGAACTCGATGGCGATCGCCTGTTCGGCCAGGCGCAGCTTTATCTTTTTGAGCTGCAGCTTGACTATCTCCCGCAGGTCGTCCTTGGTGAGGGCGTGGAAGACAACGGTCTCGTCCAGCCGGTTCATAAACTCGGGGTTGAACAGGCGCTTGACCTCGGCCAACACCTTGTCCCGCATGGCGATGTACTCGCCGGTGAAGGCGTCGGAGCCGAAGCCGATGGAGCTGATGTCCTTGATCTCCCGGGTGCCCAGGTTCGAGGTCATGATGATGACGGAGTTGCGGAAGCTGACCGTGCGGCCGAGGGAGTCGGTGAGCCGGCCCTCGTCCATCACCTGCAACAGCAGGCCGAAGACGTCGGGGTGGGCTTTCTCGATCTCGTCCAGGAGCACCACGGAGTAGGGCTTGCGCCGGACGCGCTCGGTGAGCTGGCCGCCCTCCTCGTAGCCCACGTAGCCCGGAGGCGCGCCGATGAGCCGGGAGACCGAGAACTTCTCCATGTACTCGCTCATGTCAATGCGCACCACGGCGTTCTCGTCGTCGAAGAGGAACCAGGCCAGGGTCTTGGCCAGCTCGGTCTTCCCCACGCCGGTGGGTCCGAGGAAGAGGAAGGTGCCGATGGGCTTGTTGGGCTCACGGACGCCGGCGCGGCTGCGGCGGATGGCCCGGGTGACCGCATCTATGGCCTCCTCCTGGGCCACCACCCGTTTGTGCAGCTCGTCCTTCATCCGCAGGAGCTTCATCTGCTCGTCCTCGGCCATGCGGGTGATCTTGATGCCGGTCCAGCGGCTGATGGTCTCCATGACGTCGTCCACGTCAACGATGCCGTGGGTCTCCTCGAGGGAGTGCTCCCAGCGGCGCTTGGACAGGGCGATGGCGCGATCAATGCGGTCCAGCTCCATGGCGCGTTCGCGGAGCGCCTCGGAGAAGCCGTCGCCGGGCTCAACCTGCTGCTGCAGCAGCTCCTCCCGCTCCCGCTCCAGATCGCGGAGCTCGGCGGGCGGAACCAGACAGGCCAGGTGAACCTTGCTCGCCGCCTCGTCCACCACATCAATGGCTTTGTCCGGCAGCTCGCGGTCGGAGATGTAGCGGTCGGAGAGCCGCACCGCCGCGTCGAGCGCCTCGTCGGAGATATCCACGTTGTGGAACTCCTCGTAGCGGCCGCAGAGCCCCTTGAGTATCTCGAGGGTCTCGTTGACGGTGGGCGGGTCCACCAGGATGGTTTGAAAACGCCGCTCCAGGGCGCCGTTCTTCTCGATGTACTTGCGGTACTCATCCAGGGTGGTGGAGCCGATGCACTGGATATCACCCCGGGACAGGGCGGGCTTGAGCATGTTGGAGGCGTCCAGGGCGCCCTCGGCGCCGCCGGCGCCCACCAGGGTGTGCAGCTCGTCAATAAAGAGGATCACGTCCTTGGATTCCTTGAGTTCGCGAATGATCCCCTGGAGCCGCTCCTCGAACTGGCCCCGGTACTTGGTCCCGGCCACCACCGCGCCCAGGTCCAGGGAGACCAGCCGCTTATCGGAGAGGGTGAGAGGGATGTCGCAGTCGGCAATGCGTTGGGCCAGGCCTTCGACGATGGCGGTCTTGCCCACCCCGGGGGGGCCGATGAGTACGGGGTTGTTCTTCTTCCGCCGGGAGAGGATCTGGATCACCCGCTCGGTCTCCCGCTCACGCCCGATGACCGGGTCTATCTTCCCTTGACGCGCCAGGGCCGTAAGGTCGGTGCCAAACTCGGCGAGGAGGGATTCCTCCTCCTTGCCCTTCTCCCGGCCCGTGCGCGACCGGCGCCGGGGAGCGACAACTTCCTTACGCTGGTTTTCCTCTAAAAGCGACTCCAGCTCGTTCTTAATGTCATCGGGCTTGAATCCCAGATGGGAGAGGATCCGGGCCGCCACACCCTCGCTGACACGGATCAGGCCGAGGAGGAGGTGCTCGGTGCCGATGTAGTTGTAGCCGAGCTCTCCGGCCACGAGCACAGCCTGCTCCAAGACCTGCTTGGCGCGGTCGGTGAAGGGGATATTCTCATCGGTGACGGTCCGCTGGCTGCTCGAAGACTGGAAACGCTGGAGCTCGGAGCGGATCATCGAAGAACGGAGGCCCAGCTTACTCAAAACGTAGGCGGCCACCCCGTCCGACTCCTCGACGAGGGACAACAGGAGGTGTTCGGTACCCAGGTAATCCTGGCCTATCTGTTTGGCCATGTCCCGGGCGAAGACGATCACCTGACGGGCGCGGGGCGTAAACTTATCGAGCATTTCGTCTCCGGTGGCGGGGCGGTTCGGTGTCCGATCCAAGATGGTTGATAAAACGACGGATGCGCCGGAGGATCATACTATCGGTTGAAACGTGTAGCCTCACATTTTCGTCGGGTCGGTCGGATTCTATCCCAGGCCGTGGGGAAGGTCAATCACACCTCGTCTGAATCCCCCTGCCTGTCAGAGTAGATCGGGGTTGCTCCCCTGCCTTCGATACGGCGCGATCCGATCCCCTGTTTCAAGCCGTTTTTCCCATCCGCAGGTATTATAGCACGATTACGGGGGTATACCTAGGTGTACCGCTAGCGAAGTCTGGTCAGCACCTCGGTCCGGGCCTCCAGGGGGGTGAGGGAGCGCCAGCGGGCCAGAGAGCCGAGCAGGCTGGACTGCAGACTCCAGAGGGCCACGTTGATCCGGGTTATGGAGGGCCGGCGTAAGAGGTTCAAGCTTCGACCCAGCCGCAACCAGGAGCAGAGGGTACCCGCCTCGAGCTCGTCGTAGCGCTTACCCCGGCTGATGATACCCAAGGCCCGCCCAACGCCGTCCTCGATGAGACGCCTTCGGCCGGAGAGAAGGGCCTCCCGGGCAGCCTTCTCGGCTTCGGAGAGGAGTTCCCCGAGACGCCCGGCAGATCCGATTATACCCTCCGGCTCCCGGTTGAGGGCGACGAGGTTTACCAGGACCACCAACCCCCCGCCGACGGGTCCCACGGCGGTTCCCCAGAAGCCGAGCTGGACCGCGGCGGAAAGGAGACGGCGCAGCTGGCGGGTGAGCATGAGACCGGGCAGGTGAAGGATCAATTCCACCCCGAGACCCGCGCCCGCCCGACGGGGTGAGCTGGTCAGATGCCCGTACTCCTCGTCGTAGGCAGGCTCACCGATCTCCGCGAAGGCCCCCTCGAAGAGCCGGACCTGCTCGAGCAGGTGGTCGAGGTTGCCCGGATCCACCGCGACGGCCGAGAAAACGGCGTGGTCCTGCCCCCCCAGGATCAGCCAGCGATCCTCCCCCGCCGAGAGGTACAGCCGGGCGTCCTCGGTTAGAATCGGGGGCCAGAGGGCCCGCTCGGTCCACCAGTCGGTCCCGCCGTAATCATCGAAAACCGCCAGTCGGGCGCCGGTACCGAGGATGTCGGTCATAACCTCGAGCTGTTCCAACAGCCGGCGACGCTCGGCACCCCGGGGGACGAATGGTGTTCCGTCAATGTTGCGAATGGCGGTGACGCGCGTGGCCAACCAGATCGGATTGGTGTTGGACGAGAACCAGCGGGGGGGATGCTGGAGGAGATCGAGGCTGGGGGTGAGGGGGATCATTTCAGTTTATTTAGGCGACCATCGCCTGGGAATGAACCACTGCGCGGCTCTCCCGGAGATAGATTGGTCCGGTTGGTCAGAGGTGACGGTTGCAGTGCAGCTCCAACTCCTGGATGAATGTACTCGGTCTTTTCAACTGTTTTTACCGGCATCGCCGCTGCGTCGGCGGTGGCACAGTTTTTGCGCTTATCACCCTTTAAAAAACAGCCGGCGCGCCTCAAGATGCAAAAACCTGTGCCACCGCCCCGCTGGCGCCCAATGCAAAATTATTGAGTATGCATGAATACTCTGCCACGAAAAACTTTTCTTTGGGCAAGGGATTGAATCCACTTTTCCTGGTTTAATCCGAAATGTCGCAGGTACAGTACCGATAAACAATAATAATTTCAATAAGTGTTTTTAATATGGTCTCGATTCACCTCCGGCTCACTCGTGGAAGTGGTAGAAGAGTTTGAGGCGGTCGGAGAAGACGCGGTAACAGTTGGGGCATCCCAGGCGTTCGGCCTGGGAGAACCCGGACCAGCTCGTACCGCACTCGGGGCACACCGGACCTTCCCTCTGGCCGGCGATGCGGATCAACGGCGAGGGGACTCCGAGGCCGTAGAGGAAATCGGCGGAGGGGGGAGGGAGCCACATCTCCCACTCCGCCTCGGAGCGGACTACCTCCAGGCAGGCTTCACAGAGGGCCAGGTCCTGACCCCAGGCCGGGATGAAGCGCACCACGGCCTCCTCGGAGCCGCAACGGTCGCAGTTCATTAAACCTCCATCGGTTCGAGCGCCCCTCCGGAGAGGAACAGGGCGCGATCGGCGCGCGCCGCCAGCCGCTCGTCGTGGGTAACGATCACGAAACTGGTGCCGTCCGCGCCGGCCAGTTCGAAGACGAGATCGAGCACGTATCCGGCGGTGCCCGGGTCCAGGTTACCGGTGGGCTCATCCATCAGAACGAGGGCCGGACCGCCCACCAGGGCCCGGGCGATGGCGACCCGCTGCTGCTCGCCGCCGGATAGCTTGGCCGGCGAGTGGTCGAGACGGTCGGCGAGGCCAACCCCCTCCAGGATATCTTCGGCGCGACGGCGGGCCTTCGCCGGGGTCTGCCCCCGGGCCAGAAGCGGCAGCATCACGTTCTCCAGGGCGCTGAACTCACCGAGCAGGTGGTGCATCTGGAAGACGAAGCCCACCTCCCGATTGCGCACCAGCGCCAACTCCCGAACCGAGAGATCGTCGAGCCACCGGTCTCTGATCATCACCCGACCGCCCGTGGGCCGGTCCAGAGCGCCCAGGATGTGCAGAAGCGTGCTCTTGCCGGTGCCCGAGGCGCCGATGATGACCAGGGTCTCACCGGAGACGACCCGGATGTCCACTCCCCGGAGGACGTCCAGGCGCCGGTCGCCGTCGAGGAAGTAGCGTTCCACCCCCTCGGCGACCAGGATCGGGCTACTCATAGCGGATCGCCTCCAGGGGGTCGAGCCGGCTCGCCCGCCAGGCCGGGTAGAGGGTGGCCAGCAGGGTGATGACCATTGAGGCCGCCCCGATCAGCACCACGTCGCCCCAGCTCATCACCGCCGGCAGGTGGTCCATGTTGTAGATCTCCGCCGACAGCTGGATGAACTTGTATTCCTCCAAGAGCCAGGCCAGAACGGCGCCCAAAACACCGCCGACCGCCGTCCCCAGGCCGCCCAGGACCAGCCCCACCGTCAGGAAGATGCCGCCCACCTGGCCCCGCCCGACCCCGAAGCTCAGCATCACGCCGATGTCCTGGGTCTTCTCCACCGCCAGCATGATGAGGTTGCTCACCACGTTGAAGGCCGCCACCAGCACCACGATGATCACCACCAGGAACATGGCGAACTTCTCCATCTCCAGGGCGGCGAAGAGGCGCTCGTTCATCTGGGTCCAGTCCCGGGCGTGGTAAACGCCGCCCAGCTTTTCGTTGAGCTCTTCGGCCACCTCACCCGCCTCGAAGGGCTCCTCCACCCGCACCTCGATCACCGTGACCTTGTCGCCGATGTTCATAAAATCCTGGGCCAGGCCGATATCAAGGTAGGCGAGCTGGGCGTCGTACTCGTACATCCCCGTGGAGACGATCCCGGTGATCTGCAACGTTTTCATCTTGGGCGGGATGGGGGTCAGGGGATCCCACTCGCCCGTCGGCATCACCAGGACCACCTCGTCCCCCACCACGGCGGAAAGCTGGTAGGCCAGCTCCTTGCCGAGAACCACACCATGTAGGTCCTCCTGGAGGGTGAGCAGTTCGACCTCGTCACCGTTGCGGATGACGCCGGTGTAGTCCTTGGGCCTGAAGGTGAAGTCACCCTCGATGACCAGGCTTGGCAGACTCGTAATTTGGTCCTCGATCTCGGGATCTATCCCCCGGAAGACGGCGCCGATGGTGTTGGCCCGGTTGACGAGCATGCCCTCCAGGTACACCGCAGGCGAGGCGGCGACCACCCCGGAGGTGTCGGTTATCTCGTCCAGAAGCCCCCGCCAGTCCCGGATCGGCCGCCGCATGTAGTCCACCACCATGATGTGGGCGTTGTTGGCTAAAATCCGGGAGCGCACGTTCTCCTGGAGCCCTTCCATCACGCTCACCACGATCAGGAGGCTCGCCACGCCCAGGGCGATGCCGCCCACGCTGATCCAGGTGATGACCCTTAAGAAACCTTTTCGTCCGGAGCGCAGGTAGCGGAAGGCCACGGCGAGCTCGAAGCGCCCCAGCCGGGTGAAGAGCAGCACCAACCCGATGAACGCCGCCACCACGCCCAGAACCAGGGCGATGGTGATCAATGGGGGCAGGCCTTCAACCTCTGGCAGCATCAGTCCTCAATCCGTTCCTTGATGAAATCGAGCACCTCGTCGGCCGCCCCGAGGGCTTCCGCGGCCTGACGCTCGTTGAAGTAGTCGCTGGGCGCTCCGGTGCCGATGCTGTTGGGGTAGCGGGTGGTCGTATAGTACTCCTCCAACACCCGGGTCGAGTCGTCCAGACGGGCCAGCCCCTCATCGTATCGAGCCGCTGTCGTCAGCAACCGGTGCAGCGAATGTGTGCGCACGTCAACCTCGCCCCGGGACGCGAGAAAAGCCTTCAGCGCCATCTCCGCCGTCTGCTGGGCGTGGAAGCAGGCGAATGAGAAAAACTTCTTGTCTGCAACCAAGCGTGCCAACTCCATGTTCTTTTTTGCCTCACTAAGCCAGTACAAGGCGCGCTTCTCAGGCATCTCGCGCATCGTAAACCACCTCGCCCTCCTCCAGGGCGGTTTGCACCAGGGGGCTGGTCTCCCTTACCCGGGAAAACTCCTCCGGCGTGAGTACGAAGGCGTTGATCACCTCGCGGGTCTCAAGGATGTTCCACACCTTCGACGCCCGCTCGGGTGGATTCCCCTCGATCTCCATCACCACCAGAAGATCAATGTCCGAGTCCTCGAAGGCCCGCTTCCGGGCCACGCTGCCGAAGAGGACCACCAGGTCCGGCCCCTGCGCAACCAGGCGCGGCAGGGCCGCCAGGAGTATCTCCCGCAGCTTCTCCGCCCGCCTTCTTTGCCGCTCACGAGCCGGGACGAAGCCGTCCTTCCCATCCACCTAATCCCCCTTCGGCCTCATCTGAGGGAATAAGATAACGTCCTGGATACTCGGCGCGTCGGTGAAGAGCATGGCCAGGCGGTCCACGCCGATGCCCAATCCGCCGGTGGGGGGCATTCCGTACTCCAGGGCGCGGAGGAAGTCCTCGTCCACCACGCCGGCCTCCTCGTCGCCCAGCTCGCGCTGAAGGGCCTGGGCCTCCATCACCCGGCGCTGGACGTCGGGATCGTTCTGTTCGCTGAAGGCGTTGCCCAGCTCGAGGCCCGCGATGTGGGGCTCGAAGCGCTCGGCCAGCCGGGGATCACCGGGCTTGGTCTTGGCCAGGGGGCTCACGTCGGCGGGGTAATCGATTACAAAGACCGGGTCCTCGAGCAGTGGCCCGGCCACGGCGTCGAAGATACCCATGACGATCCTGCCCGTCGGGGCGCGGTCCGGGTATTGGAGGTCGTACTTCGCGGCTAGGCGGATTACCTCGTTGCGGTCGAACTCCCGTCCCGGCTCGACGCCCAGGTCCGCGCCGGTTTGTTCTTTAATGGCCTCGAGAACCGGCAGCCGCCGGAAATTTTTACCCAGGTCTATCTCCAGGCCCTGGTAACGGATCACTGCGCCCCCGGTGAGCTCCACCGCCAAATAACGCATCAGCTCCTCGAAAAGAGCCATCATGTCTTTATAGTCGGAAAAAGCCTGGTACAGCTCGCACTGGGTAAACTCGGGGTTGTGGGTGCGGTCCATCCCCTCGTTGCGGAAGTCCTTGCCGATCTCGTACACCCGCTCCAGACCGCCGATGATGAGCCGCTTGAGGTACAGCTCGTCGGCGATGCGAAGGTAGAGCGGGATGTCGAGCTTTTTATGGTGGGTGGTGAAGGGCGCCGCCGCCGCGCCGCCGTAGATCGGTTGCAGCACCGGCGTCTCCACTTCCAGAAAGCCGCGCTCATCCAGGAAGCGACGGATCAGCGCCGTCATCCGCGTGCGCACCAAGAAACGCTTCCGGCTGTCAGGGTTTAGAAGAAGGTCCAGGTAACGCTGACGGTAGCTGGCCTCCACGTCAGCCAGGACATCGTGTCGGACCACGCCGCCGGACTCGTCCCGCGTCTCTTTTACCACGGGAAGCGGACGCATGCTCTTGCATAAAAGCTTCCACTCGTTAACCGCTACGGTAGGCTGACCCGTGCGGGTGGTCATCGCCGTACCATGCACGCCGACGAAATCGCCGAGATCCAAATATCCGACCAGTTCGTAGGACTCCTCCCCGAGCACATCCTTTTTGAAGTAAAGCTGGATGCGGCCGCTGGAGTCCGCCAGGTCGGCGAAGGTCGCTTTCCCGTGGCTCCGCAGCGCCATCAGCCGCCCGGCGAGGGTGAACTCGTCGCCAGACCCCTCCAGCTCGGTGAAATGCTCAAGCACCGAAGCGACGCTCCGATCGCGGCGTGAACGCACGGGGTAGGGTGAAACGCCGGCCTCCTCGAAGCGCCGCCGCTTATCCCGCCGGTGGCGGATCTGATCCAGCGTCTCCTCGGCCAACGTTTCTCCTTGAGCTCAACTCGGTTACACACGCGAAAGGGCCAAGCCGCCCGACCGATGCTACCACACCGCCCCCCGGTTGACAACAGCCCGCACCGTTGACCCCGGCGGATTTTACTGGTATATCTCCTCCCGCCATGCTCAACTCCACCGAACGCCGGGTCATCACCCTCACCGCGGGCTCCCACTGGGTCGTCCACGCGGCCATGCTGGCGCTCCCCGCCTCGGCGGTGTTGTTGAAGGCGCAGTTCGGTCTGAACGACTTCGAATACGGCCTCTTGGCCAACCTGGTCTTTTTGGGCTTCGGCCTGGGGGCGCTCCCGGCCGGTTTTTTGGTGGACAAAATCGGCGCGCGACGGACGCTCCGGTTGTGCATCGGCGGACTGATCCTGGGCTCTGTGATAGTAGCGTTCTCGACCAGTCTCTGGCTGCTGGCCGTGGGCGTCGGATTGATGGGCCTGGCCGCCGGGCTCTACCACCCGTCGGGGCTGACCCTCATCAGCGCCAATCTGCGACGCGACGGCCGCGGGATGGGCTATCACGGCATCGCGGGGAGCGTGGGTCTTGCCTCGGGCAACTTCATCGGCGCCGGGATACTGGCCGTCGCCGGCTGGCCGCACCTCTTCGGCCTCTACGCCGGCCTGGGGGTGATCGTCCTAGCCTACCAGCTCGGCGGGGTGCGCAGGCTCGAGCTGGCCGAACCCCACACGGCGCCCAGGGGGAACATCGAGACGCGCCCCGGGGGGCGCGCACTCCAGGTGACGCTGGCCCTGGCAGTCTTGGCGCTCCTCGGGTTCAGCTACCGGGGGCTGGTGATCTTCATGCCGCTCTACTTCGGAAAAAACCTGCACCTCGGCGGGCTCAGCGGGGAGGTGCTGGGGAACCTGGCCGCCGGGGTGATGCTGTTGGGCGGGGTTCTCGGCCAGTTCTCCGGAGGATTCATCACTGAGATGAAAAAACCGCTCCGCTCGGCCTCGTGGCTGGCATTGGCGGCCTGCGCGGCGGCCCTGGGCGGGCGCTTCGCCGGGGGATGGTGGACCCTCGTCATCTCCACCGGTATGGCGGCGGCGGTCTTCTCCACCCAGCCCATCACCAACAGCCTGATCGGGCGGCTCATGCCGGCGCGGCACCGGGGCAAGGGCTACGGCCTCGCCAGCGCGGTCAACTTCGGCTTCGGCTCTCTGGCCGGGTCCGTCGGGGGCTGGGTGGCCGAGAACACCGGCCTCGAGAATGTCTTCCTCCTGTTGGCCGTGACGTCGGCACTGGCGGCGCTGGCCATCCTGCTTTTACGAAAGACCGGCGCCGACGCCGTCGCCGAATCCCGCCGCGGCTGAGGGCACCAATTCCGTCCGGCGGACGTATCCTAAAGCAATAGCCCTCCCTCTACTCACTCCCCTAACACCCGCCCCGGAGGCTCCGTGCCCTGAGCGCCTTGTCATTTCGCTTGAGCCACGAACAATAAGTAGAGACAGGCGAGAAGACTTAGGAGGCGCTGTGAAACCCGGCACGGGACTATCTTTACTTATCCCACACCTCCTCACGTCAATCCTCCTCGGCACCGGGTGCATCATGCCCGGCGCGCCGGAACGAAGACCCCCCCGATCCCGACACGCCGCTCGACCTCCTGGAGGCCTTCGAGTGGTGTTACGACCATCAGGACGAGGGGCTCTACGCCAAGCTCCTGGACCCCGATTTCACCTACATCCTCTTCCCCAATCAGGGGTACTTCGATGAAGACGAAACCCCCATGGAGTGGGGCCGCGAGGAGGAGCTGGCCCGCTTCGCCGACCTCTGCGATTACTGCCGAGAGGGTGACGTAGACCTTGCGCTGGACTTCAGCGAATGCGGTGATACCGAGCCCGACCCCGACGATACGGAATTCGGCATCAAAGACGTAGTCTATACCCTTAGGGTTCATATATGGAGCGAAGATATTATCTACGCTTACCAAGGCCTCGCCGATTTCCTCACGGTCCGAGTAGAGGAAGAAGGACGCTGGCGGCTGTTGGAGCTGCGCGGCTTCGAGCGCCCCGAACCTCCCTTTTAAAAGAAGGTCCCGTGTCTCGAGCGCCTATTCCCTTCGTCGAAGAATAGTTCCAATAGACTGCAAGCCGAAGGAGGCGCCATGCGACGCGGGACCGGTCGCTCGATATCCATGTTCCTGACCCAGGCCTCTCTGTTGAGCATCTTCGCCCTGTGTGAAATACCCTCGCCCCAGCCAACCGTCCCCCCGCCCCCGCCGGTGAGCCCCAGAGGTGTCGTTGAGGGCATCGAGTGGGCCTACAACTACCAGGACCTGAACTACTACATTGACATGCTCGACCCCGACTTCACCTTCTACTTCGACCCCAAGGACATCCAGGACCACGGCCTGCCGCCCTCCTGGGGCTACGAGGAGGAGATCGAGGCCACGCGGAACCTCTTCGACTCGGTGGACGACGGCGCCATCACGCTGACGATGGCCATCGAGAACTACCGGGAGCCGGGGCCGGATGACGAGGTGTGGGACCTGAACGGGGTGGACTACGTACTGAGCGTCTTTACGGGGGACATGACGTACCAGGCCGACGGCTTCGCCAACTTCCGCACGCGGAAGAACGGCCTCTGGAAGGGCCAGTCGCGGTGGTGGCTCTGGAAGTGGTGGGACATCGCCAATTGAACCCCTCGTCTTTATTGTATTGCGTGAGGCCGCCGCGTTTGGCTCCGTAGCGGCGGCGGGGTTAGGTATATGCGCCCGAAGGGAAAACCCCGCCCCTTGTCCTACTTTGCCTTCATGGCGGCGTTATACCGAAGCCCCCACCCAACGACTATCTCAGGCCCAACGTAGGGGCCGACCTTCAGGTCGGCCCGCGGGCGGGTCTAAAGACCCGCCCCTACATCATCGCAATCTGCATTCCTCCCTCTCCCCGTGAAAGGAGCAGTCGCCCACGGGATTGAGGGGGAAGGGTAATTGTTACGCGGCGGGGTTGGGTATATGCGCCCGAAGGGAAAACCCCTCCCTACGAAGGAACTAAAAACGCATACCTTAAATTCAACGGTGTTCGTCGTCCGAGGCGCCACCTTCTTTGAGGGTTAAGGTGAACACGCGCTTGTCAACAGACCAAAGTAGGCATTTTGTAAAAAAGTTCCAAAAAAAAGACGACCATACAGGTCGTCTTTAAACGATTCTACTCTTCCAGGAAAATCTTCTACCAGGTAACCTTATCGTACCAAATGGTGAGCCACCAGCGCATCAGCCCCAAGTCGTCCTCGAATTTCGAAAGTTCGAAATTTGCCTGGGCATCGGCCTGATAAACCGTATCTTCCTCAGGCACGTGCACCGACAGAGAGTACTCCACGCCGTCCAGTCTGAACTCAGTATCGGAAGGACCGGGCTCGATGTCGTGCTTATCTTCGAATATTAAGGTAAGGGAGATGTCCGAGACCTTTTCGGCTTCGAAGAGGTTCTGAGTGGCCTCGACTTCTAGATCATATACCCATGAGAAGGGTACATCTCGGTGATCGACGTCCCAAGGGTCAAAGTAGAAGACGAAGTTATCCTCGTCCAGCAGCTCTTCATAGAAAAGGTGATCGCGGTTGTTGTAGCACCACTGGATGTTCTCGATGACGCCCCGGGGGGTGGTGAGCGGCTGCCTGTCGCCGCCGCCATCGCCGCCGTTCGTGGGGACCTTGAACAGATCGCAGCCCAGACCGGCAAAAAGGGCGAGGATGATCGCTGGGACGATTGCCTTTTTCATGGGAATCCTCCGGTAAAACGGCGGCGCTCAACCGACCGCCCAAAACCCGCCGGACGCCATCGCCCTCGGGGTTGATCGGTGACCTCTTTCTAGTAACGACGGCGGGAGACGGTCGGTTCCATTAACTAATATCTAAGCTAACCTGTCCCATCCCGCCCACGCCGTCATCATCACTAACACAATATAGCAGCGAAACGGCGCGGTGTCAAGATTTGCGCTCCAGGACGAAATCGGCCAGCTGACGAAGGACGGTGGTGTCGCGCCGGAAGACGCCGAGGGCGCTCTTGGCGGTGGCGACTAGCTCCCCGGTCACGGTCCGGCTCGTCTCCAGGCCGAAGAGATGGACGAAGGTGGGCTTGTCGGAGTCCTTGCCCACGTCCTTGCCCAGCTCCTCCTCGGTAGCGGTGACGTCCAGGATGTCGTCCACGATCTGGAACGAGAGCCCCAGGTTCTTCGCGTAGGCTTCGAGGGCCTCTATCTCAGGCTCCGAGGCCCCGGCGGCCGCGGCTCCCATGCGGGCGGTGGCCATGAAGAGGGCGCCGGTCTTGGCGGCGTGGATGAATTCCATCTCGTCCATGGAGAGGCTCTTTCCCACCGAGTCCAGGTCGAGCTGCTGACCGGAGATCATCTCGTCTATCCCCACGGCGCGGGCCAGCTCGGCGGCGAGTGCGCGGGCCAGGGGGTCGCGCCGGATGCCCGGACAGCGGGCGATGAGCTCGAAGGCGGCCATGAGCTCGGCCACCGCGGCCAGAACCGCCGTCGCCTCGTCGTAGATCACGTGGAGAGTGGGGCGGCCGCGGCGCAGGCGGGCGTCGTCCATGGATGGAAGATCATCGAGGACCAAGCTGGCGGTGTGCACCAGCTCGATGGCGCAGGCCACGTCCAGGAAGCGATCCGGTTTGGTCCCGCAGACCTCGCAGGAGGCGAAGAAGAGCACGGGGCGCAGCCGCTTGCCTCCGGCCCTGACCGTGTGGCGGACGGCGGCGTATGGCTTGGCGCGCCGGGTATCGGCGGTGGCGGCCAGCTCCAACAGGCGTCCGTTGACCAGTCCCCTCACCCGCGCCGCGTAGGCCTTAAGCTCCTCCAACGGATCCTCCCGGCTTAGTGGAAGGCGATTCTTCATCCAGTCCGGCGCTCCGGCGCAACCGTTCGCCGCACCGGGCCAGATAATCGGCCAGCGCCTCGGTCCAGGGACGCATCACCACCCCCAGCCCGGCGGCGGCGGAGCAGTCGAGCTCGAGTTTACCGGGACGCTTCGCCGGAGCGGCGAACTCCTTCGCGCTCACCGGCTCCACCTCGTTGGGCAGCCCCAGCCCCTCGACCAGGCGGAGGGCGTATGAGTACCAGGTAACCGAGCCCGAGTTGGTCAGATGGTAAACGCCGGAGGCGGCCTCGTCGGCCAGGGCGAGGATGGCCTTGGCCAGGTCGTTGGTCAGAGTCGGACTGCACCACTGATCGTTGACGACCTTGAGCGGATCGCCGTCCGCGGCGCGCCCACACAGCTTATCCGGAAAACCGGCGCCGCCGGGGCCGTAGAGGGAACCGGTGCGCACGATGAGACCGCCGGGCGGGTGCTGCCGGACGTAGAGTTCGCCGGCCAGCTTTGAACGCCCGTAGACCTGGAGGGGCTTCGGCCCGTCATCGGGAAAGTAGGGGCGCTCGGCCCTGCCGTCGAAGACGTAGTCGGTGGAGATGTAGATCAGCCGGGCGCCCACCAGGGCTGCGGCGCGGCAGACGTGAAAGGTGCCGTAGGCGTTCACCGCGTAAGCGCGGTCGGCCTCGCCCTCGGCGTCGTCAACGGCGGTGAAGGCGGCGGTATGGATCACCAGCTCCGGCGAGACCCGCCCGATGCACTCGCGGACGGCGGCCGCGTCGGTTATGTCAACCTCGGCCTCGAGCAGCGGGGCGACACTGGCGCCGGAGGTGAGGCACTCCCGAACCAGTTCCGTCCCCAGGAGGCCGTCGGGCCCGGTGATGGCGACCTTCACCGAAAATACCTCGAGGATACAGGGGGAAAATCCCCGCTTATTTTAGTTAGGGATCACCGTTGGTATACGGACCGATAAGGAGGTGAGACCGTTGAATTAATACTATTTATAGCCCCTTATAGCCCCGGAACACATTTATCCGTTCTTGGGTCAAGGGGTTAAAACCCCTTGTCTATTACGGAGTTGTGCAGTAACCCCCGATGAGGTTGGGGTGAATAAGACCGCTGTAACGGCGTATTTCAAAGTTCTTAAGTCTTAAGTCCCTACATCCATGGATCGAAAATACCTCTTTTTGGTCAAGATAAGGGTTGTGATCCCTTTAGTTCAACAGACCGAGCCCGGCGCCCAGCCTCTCGACGTGGACCCGGATGTCGTCGGCCACCCGGGCGAAGAAGGCCCGCCGCTCGTCGGGACTACCCTCGAAGGCGGCGGGGTCGGGGATGCCCCAGTGGATCATCCGGGCGCCGGGCAGTACCCCACAGGTCTCCCGCGCCCGATTGCAGACGGTGATCACCAGATCGAAGTCAAGGTCCGGCAGGTGATCAACGCTTATGGGACGGCCGGCGCTGATGTCTATCCCGCGCTCCGCCATGGCCTCCACCGCCAGGGGGTGGACCTGGTCGGCGGGGTCGGTCCCGGCGCTCACGACCTCCGCCATATCACCGAAAAGGCTTCGGGCGAAGCCCTCGGCCATCCGGCTGCGACAGGCATTGGCGGTGCAGAGGAACAACAGACGCGGCCCGTTCTCCATCCTACCCCGATTCGGCCACCTTAAAAGTTACTCCGCGTTCCCCTCCACCGGCTCCGCGACCGGCTCCGCCTCGACCCCGGGCTCGCCGAAGCGGAGGTAGATCTCGGTGATGCGCTCCTCCTCCGGGAGGTCCTCACCCCAGAAGTAAACCTCGATGGGTGGGCCGGCGGGCTCGAAGCCGTGAGCGTACACCCAGGAGTCGAGCGCCTCGTAGAGGGGGATGCGGTCCCGCTTGAAAGGACCCTTGAAGCTGATCATGGCCGCCGTGCCGCTTTCGATTTCGCGATAAGTAAAGCCCTTGGGCGCCAGGGTGTCGTTGGGCACCGGAATCAGAACCTCCCAGGTCCGTTCCTGGAGGGGAAGCGCCGCGGATTCGAGGGAGAGGATTCCCATCGAATCGCCCAGCGGCTCGATGCCCTCGTCCGAAAGCGCCGCCAGAGCCTCCTCCAGGGCCTGGGGATAGAGGTTGAAATCCCCGGTCTTGGCGAGAACCAGCACGCCGGTCCCCACCAGGTTCTTACGAACCACCTCGGGCGCGGCCTCGACGATGGAAGGCTCGCCGGTGGGTGCCGCCACCTGCTGGGGCTGGTCGTCACCGCAGCCGGTGACCAAAAGGATTAACAGAGCCGCGATCGGGAGCAGCTTCCTCACCGGAACCTCCTAGAGCGGATCAGGGGAAGGGTTGAGACCTTAGGCCGGCGGCTCCTCGGTGGTTTCCTCGACCGGCTCCTCCGCGGTTTCCTCGACGGGCTCCTCAAAAGCCCCAGGCTCCGTGATGGGGACGTAGACCTCGGTGACGTACTCGGACGGGTCGAGCTCAGGATCCCAGTAGTAGATCTCGATCACCGGACCGGCCACCTCGAAACCTTCCTTGGCGACATAACCGAACAGGGCGTCGTAGTCGGGCATGCTCTCCTCGGTTAGCTCACCCAAGAAGGTCGTCTTGACCGCCATGCCGCCCTCGGTGACCTTGTAGGCGTAGTCAGTGGGCGGTTCGGTATCCACGGCCACCGGGAAGAGGACCTCGGAACGCAGCTCATCCACCGGGGCGATCTCGGGATCATCGTGGAAGACACCGATGGGCGCGCCTGTGACCTCGATCTCCGCCGCCTTGAGGACCTCGAAGCCCTCCTCAACGGCGTCACCGAAGAGGGCGTAGTCGCCGGTGAGCTCCTTGAAGACCACCGGGGTCGCCTCGAGCTCGACCAGCTCGTATTCGACCTCCTCGACGACCTCGACCTCTTCTTCCACTTCCTCGACGACCTCCTCTTCGCAGGCGCCGAGGAAGAGCGCCACCGGCAGCGCCAGCAGCAGATAGAGTAGTTTATGCATTCATCACTCCTTTGCGTGGTTGAAGTGGATAGGGAACCTAATCAGTAACCACGATCTTCTTAATAACCGATGTTCCATATGTATCATCACAATACAAAGTGTAATACCAACTATCTTTATTAACTACGAACGCCAGCCACCCAGAGGCTTGATTGCCGGGGTTGAGGTCTGTTGCGTCAAAATAGTTCCCCATACTAAAGGTCGCGGTATCATAGCTACAGGTATTTCCCCATTGATCTGCGATTGAAAAGTCATTTGGATTAACATGCCTGCGGGCGTTACTGATGTTTTTAACCGTAATAAAAACAAGCAAATATCTGGCGTTACCATACGTGTAATACGAGCCGAGGTATTTATTCAACTCGACACCACCGACAGCGACAGCTACCTCTGAGCCGTTTGTATAGCTATTCTGCGATGATTTGATTGAAGCGATCTCCTCCTGGCGTTTCTGTTTTTCTCTCTCTTCTTTCTCTCTTCGTTCCTGTTCTTCTCTCTTTTCCTTTGCTTTATTCCTCCATTCCCTAGCTATTTCTTTATCGTCTGC
>SDBS01000173.1_pt1 | contig 54951 bp, 66 predicted proteins | sample 2277091 | NCBI WGS metagenome assembly SDBS01 (sample SAMN10404972, study PRJNA504765) | marine sediment metagenome | isolation source: marine sediment core GS10_PC15, 163 cmbsf | place: Arctic Ocean: Southern Knipovich Ridge | collected 2010 | reverse complement strand
TGCCCCCCAGGCAGAGGTCGTCGAAGTCGCCGAGAAGGTTGATGCTCCCGCCAAGGACGATCAACTGCTCGGGTCGGTTTCGACGGAGGTTCCCGTCGATACCCCCGTCGAAGATCCTTCTGAGGTCTTCGACAAGGAAATGCACGCCAAGTACGAGCGTGTCAAAAGGGGCGAACTCCACATAACAGACCTGCAGAAGATGTCCGTCGCCGAGCTGCATGAAATTGCCAAAGAAGAAGGTCTGGTCGACTACACGGGGCTTAATAAGCAGGATTTGGTCTTTAACATCTTAAAGACGCGAATCCAGCGTGACGGCCTGATGTATGGCGAAGGCGTACTTGAGATTCTGCCCGACGGTTTCGGATTCCTGCGTAGCCCGGATTATAACTATCTGCCCAGCCCTGATGATATTTACGTATCGCCCAGCCAGATTCGCAGGTTTGGTTTACTGGCTGGTAGTATCGTGGCCGGACAAATCAGGCCACCTAAAGAGTCTGAAAAATACTTCGCTCTGTTACGGGTTGAAGCGGTCAATTATGAAGTGCCGGATCGCGTGACCGAGAAGACCACTTTTGAGGATCTCACGCCAACTCACCCCGATAGGCGAATATTCCTGGAGACCACTGCTGAGGAAGTAAATATGCGCGTGGTCGATATGATTACGCCGATTGGTTTCGGCCAGCGAATGCTTATCGTTGCCCCACCTCGTACGGGTAAGACCGTATTGCTTCAAAAGATCGCCAATGCGATCACAACTAACCATCCCGATGTACATGTAATTATTCTTTTGATCGATGAGCGCCCCGAAGAAGTTACCGATATGCAGCGCAATACCAAGGCAGAGGTTATTTCATCGACGTTCGACGAGCCGTCGTCAAGGCATACCCAGATCGCCGAGATGGTTACCGCCAAGGCCCGACGCATGGTTGAATATGGTAAGGATGTTGTGATTCTGCTGGACAGCATCACCCGCCTGGCAAGGGCCTACAACAGTGAAGCCCCACATTCAGGCCGAATTCTTACCGGCGGCGTCGATGCAAGTGCACTTCAGGCACCAAAGAGATTCTTCGGTGCGGCTCGCTCCGTTGAAGAGGGCGGATCGCTGACGGTTATCGCCACGGCCCTTATTGATACGGGTAGCCGAATGGATGAAGTTATCTTTGAAGAGTTCAAGGGCACCGGCAATGCCGAACTGCATCTTGACAGGCGGATGGTGGATCGCAGGATATGGCCGGCCATCGACGCCAGCAGATCCGGCACACGAAAAGAAGAGCTGCTGCTCGACCCACAGGAATTTAAACTTATCCAAACGCTGCGAAAAGTCATGGCGAACATGCAGCCGGTTGAAGCGATGGAACTGCTGATATCCAAGCTTAAGCAATCGTCGTCCAATGCCGAATTCCTGATGAAACTATCGTTGGACTGATCGGCTAGCTTAACTTGATAAGAAAATCTATCGGCTCGTCGTTGCAGGCGGGCCGATTTTATGCAGTTATTCCAAAAGGGAATTCAACGTGAAATTTGACGCAATACTTTTCGATCTCGACGGGACGCTGCTCAATACTTTCGATGACCTTGCCGATTCAGCCAACGCTGCTTTGGCTGAGCTGGGCTACCCACCCCATCCGGCCGAGGCGTATAAGACGTTTGTCGGCGATGGAATTGCTAATCTCGCCAGGAGGATACTTCCTCATGATTCACGCGATGATGATACTGTAGCCAAAGCGGTCTCGGTTATCAGGGATCGCTATTGCCAATGCGGCAATGCCAAGACCAGACCCTATGATGGTATCAGCGAATTGCTGGGGGCCCTGACCGCCAGAAAAATGCCGATGGGCATTTTTTCAAATAAGGAAGATGCATCCGCCAAGCTCTGCGTCAGACAGTTCCTGTCCAGTTGGCCATTTGTGAGCGTCATGGGAACTGGCGGTGATGTGCCCATCAAACCCGACCCGGCCGGAGCGTTGATGACTGCCGATGCCGCCGGAGTACCTGCCGAAAAGTTCTGCTACCTCGGCGACACCAACACGGATATGCGCACCGCCATCGCCGCCGGGATGTATCCGGTTGGGGCAAGTTGGGGGTTCCGCCCGGCCAGCGAGCTTTTTGCACATGGAGCCAAGGTCGTCATAGATCACCCCTCGCAGTTGCTCGATTTGCTTTAAAAGCGAGTAAGTCTACTTATCGAGTGCGGTTCTTAATCCAGCAATAAATTCGGGGCTCGTTCCGCAGCAGCCGCCGATGAAGCAAGCTCCTGCATCAATAAGTTGCGGCAGGTATTCGGTGAACTTCTCGGCCGACATCGGGAACGTAGTCTCACCGTCGGGGCCTAGTTGCGGCAGGCCAGCATTGGCCTTGATCCAAATCGGCAGGTCGGTAGCTTCCTTGAAGAGCTTGGTGACCTTTACATAATTATCCGGTCCGACGCCGCAATTTGCGCCCACGGCGGCCGCTCCGCAATCGGCGGCCAGAGTTGCAAGGTCGGCGGGGGTATTGCCCATCATCGTGGCCGTTGAGTCCGGCCCGGAAGAAAACGTCATCGACGCAACAACAGGCAGATCGCACGCATCTACCGTCGCTTTGAGTGCAAGTTCAATTTCGGCTAGCTCGTTGAAGGTCTCCAGTACGATAGCCTCGCAGCCTCCACGGGCCAGCGCAGAGGCGGCTTCTGCGAACGCGGCGGATAGTTCCTCGGCCGGCACTTCGTTCATCATTACGATCTTGCCGGTCGGCCCGATTGACCCGAAGACTTTAGTCTCAGTACCCGCGCAAGCCTTACAACTGATCGCGGCACCTTTTTCGACAAGCTCAGCCGTTCGCTCTTCCAGGCCGTGAGGGGCCATGATGAAGCGGTTGCCGCCGAAGGTGTTCGTCAAGATCACATCCGCCCCAGCCTGGGCGTAACTTGATGCGACAGCTTCGACAGCCGCCGGGTTGTCGGCATTCCAAAGCTCGGGCGACGCCCCGGGGGCCAGGCCGCGAGCCAGAAGGAGCGTTCCCCACGCACCGTCAGAGATGCGAACCTCGGAAGCATATTGTTTCAGGTCGATACCCATAGCCTTAAACCCTTTCATTGGTTGGCCGTAAAGATACCGTCCGTCGCGAGCCGGTACAAGCGCCAGGTATGGGGTTTTCAAGACTTCTACAAAAAGTTAGCAGCACCGCTAAGCACTTTTTTTATTAACAGTCGCACTTCCAGATTCTTCCTCCCAAAAGGGGCAGGGTAGTAAATAATTTTTAAAAAACCTTTTTTTGTTTTGACTGACCTGGCCGATCAGTATATATACATTTTATAAAACGTAAAAGGTGTTTCTAAATGACCAACACAACTCAGCAAGAAAAGTCAATGATTTCAGTACCTATGGCGACCTCAGAGCCCGTTTTGGCGGGCGTTTACACGCGTCGACCCATCCCGCCGAAGCTGTATCGTATCGGTGAAGTCGTAACTTACGCTAATGTAAGTCGCCAGACGATTCACAACTATACGACGATGGGCCTGCTGCAAGAGAGCAGTTGGAGTCCCGGCGGGCATCGGCTCTATGACGAGGCCGTTTTCGGTCGTCTGGACCGGATCGCCGAACAAAAAGCACAAAAGAAGACACTTCAGGAAATACGAGACAATTTAGCCCAACTTGATTCAAGGGCTGGGTACGTAGCTGGAAAAACCAGCTAAGTAACACATCTTTTTTACTGGGATATCGCCATGGACGGCAAAAAACCAGGGATCATGGAGGATCCAAATAGATGCAGTGTTGTACAAGGGGACGGCCCCGGCCGGTTATCGTATCGGCTCTGGCCAGTCAATTGCAGTATCATTCGAGACAGAACCTGCCCGTCGTATCGACGAAGGAGGACCTTCATGTATGTCGATAGCGGTTCCGAGCAGACTCGCCGTTTGATGAGTGAAACTTCCCACGCCAGGACCATTGTCGTTACTTCCGGCAAAGGTGGCGTTGGTAAGTCCAACATGGCCCTTAACATTTCCGCGTTGCTGAGTTCTGCTGGTAATCGCGTCGCATTGGTGGATGCCGATATGGGCATGGCCAATCTCGACGTCCTTGCCGACGTGAACCCGATTGCGAACATCTCGCATGTTATCAACGGCACACGCACGCTGGATGAAATTATCGTCGATATGGACTGCGGTGTGCAGCTGATCCCCGGAGCAAGCGGCCTGGCCGAGATGGCCCGGCTGTCTGAATTCCAGCGGGCGTCGCTGCTGCGTCAGCTTTCTACGCTCGAGACCAGTAACGATGTTATCGTAGTCGATACCGGTGCCGGGATCGGCGCAGACGTGGTCACCTTCGCCGCCAGTGCCGAAAAGGTGCTGGTCGTTACTACACCCGAGCCCACGGCCATCACTGACGCCTACGGAATGATAAAGGTTCTCTCTCGCACCGCATCGGGGGAGATTGCACTTCTTGTCAACATGGCCCAGAATCGACACGAGGCCAGGATGGTCTACGATAGGGTCTCAGATGTGGCACGCCGGTTCCTCGGAGTCAGAGTTCTCTTCGCCGGATACGTCCCCTGGGACGCAAAAGTCGGCCAGGCCGTTCGCAAACGCACCCCATTCGTGATCGATTCTCCGACATGTCAGGCTGCCCGCTGTGTTGGAGCACTTGCTAATAAACTCTCTCCAATAAGTAACTTATCGCCCCGCCGTAGCGGTTTTTTCCAACGAGTAACTAATTGGTTCGCCCAGGGGTCCGATGACTGCAGAGAAAAAAATGCAAAAAAATATGAGAAAATAGGTTGACTAGATAAAATAGGCAAGCTAGAGTATATAGACAAGGTGATTAAGAATTGCATCGCAACACCCCACGGCTCAATAGTCAGTGGCGTTTAGTCAGGCCCGGTTTTGGGCAGTGAAAGGAATCAGACGATGAGCATGAGACTAGCGCAGATGAAAAAAGTTCCGCCGGAACAGGTCCAGGAGATGTGGGATCAGTTCGAGGCCCGACGTGACGATGAGTCCAGGAATCGCTTGATGGAGCATTACCTGTCCATCGTCAAATATTCTGCCGAGCGTCTGCACACCAAGCTTCCCGACGAGGTTGAGGTTGATGATCTCATCTCGGCCGGCATTTTTGGCCTGATGGATGCCATCAACGCATACGACAAAAACAGGGGCGTAAAATTCGAGACTTACTGTGCTCCTCGTATTCGCGGCGCCATTCTCGACGAACTTCGCTCAATGGACTGGGTTCCGCGTCTGGTTCGCAGCCGAGCTCACAAGGTCGGCGAGGCTACGCGACGCCTCGAAGCCCAGATGGGCCGCAAGCCTACCGCCAAGGAACTGTCCAAGGCGATGCGTCTGCCCATGAATGAATTCAATAAGGTCCAACGTGATGCGAAAGCGGTCGGCCTGGTCTCCCTCAGCCGCAAGTGGTTCGAGACCGACTCTAACCGCGACATCTGCGAAATTGACGTTTTGGAAGACCGTCGTAGCGACGATCCGTTCCGATCCGTCCAGCGTAAGGACATTAAGGATCTTGTCACTCGTGGCCTGAGCAGGGCTGAGCGATTGATTATCCTGCTTTACTACTTTGAAGAGATGACCATGAAAGAGATCGGCCAGACGCTGGACCTCTCTGAAAGTCGCGTCTCTCAGATGCACTCATCGGTCCTTGAGCGGCTCAGGACGCAACTGGACCGCCGCAAGAAGGAGCTCCAGGTAGTCTGACCAGCTTCAAAAAAACATGCATGATTCCTACCGGCCCTAGGCGAGAGCTTTGGGCCGGTTCTTTTTCTAAGACGCAATCATCGTTGTCCATAGATCGGGAATTCCCACTGGGTGTAAGCGTCAACCGTTGCGTTCCCAATCTTTCTAAGACGCAGCAATGGTTGTTTTGGCCTACAGCCGAGAAATTAGCTATAATCTATAACCAGAATTAACTGCTCGATTAAGGATTGAGTTATGCGTTTTACAAAGATGCAAGGTATCGGTAACGATTATATCTACGTTGACTGTGTCTCCCAGCAGTTAGACGACCCCGCCTCAGTTGCGCGCAAGATCAGTGACCGGCATTTTGGAGTAGGCTCAGATGGCCTGATCCTGATTCTTCCGTCGGATATCGCCGACATTCGCATGCAGATGTTTAATTCTGATGGCTCCCAGGCCCAGATGTGCGGTAACGGCATTCGCTGTTTAAGCAAGTACACTTTCGATCACGGCCTGAGCGAGTCGAACCCGTTATCGGTCGAAACGGCCGCGGGTATTCGCCAGGTGGAGCTGACCGTCGGCGATGACGACAAGGTCTCGGCCGCTCGCGTGGATATGGGCGAGCCGATTCTTGGTCCAGAGCAAATCCCGGTGAATCTGCCGGGCGAGCGGATCGTAGATCACCCGATAGACACTTCCCAAGGCGAATTTCGTATGACGTGCGTTTCTATGGGTAATCCACATGTGGTTATCTTTGTCGATGATGTTGCGGGTATTCCGCTTGAAAGGCTAGGCCGGGAGATCGAGACGAGCGATCTGTTTCCCGAGCTTATTAATGTCCATTTCGTCCAGATAAATTCGACGTCGGAAGTTACCATGCGAACCTGGGAACGAGGCAGCGGCGTTACGCTGGCCTGTGGGACTGGCGCATCGGCCGTTTGCGTAGCGGGTGTTCTTACCGGCTATTCGGGTAGGTCGATAACCGCACATTTGCCAGGCGGCGACTTGCAACTGACCTGGTCCGAGCAGAGCAACTGCGTATCCATGACAGGCCCGGCCGAGGAAGTTTTTTCGGGCGAGTGGGAGTTGTAAGGCACACTTGAAATTACTTTCAAGCCTGTGATGCCAGCTAATTGGCCACGAAAAAAAACTCGGAAGAGTGGGACTTATAAATTGGGAGGTAAACGGATGATATTCAGTATGTTAGGTATGTTTGGTGGTGATAGGGGATACGCCAGCCAGCTGGCCTCTGAAGCTGAAGGGACGGCCGCGAGAAGTGGTCGAAAAGCAGAGAAGGTTGGTAACGATCTTCGGCGACTAGAGGATAAGATTTCCCGCTTGACCCTTATTAACATGGCCGTATGGGAACTGCTCAAAAAGCGAACCAATCTAACCGAGGATGACCTGATGGACAAGGTCAGGGAAATTGACCTTCGCGACGGTGTGGCCGACGGCAAGATATCAAAAGCAAATACGCTCGCAAAGTGCCCAAATTGCGGCAGGACCATGTCAGACAGGCACGCGCGATGCCTCTATTGCGGGCAGGCAAACCTCGAAGCTGTCGCCTGGGACGGCGTGATCTAAGAGAGCCAGTGGATAGCTAGTTGCGTCTTAGTCGCCGCGACGGGTTCCAATCAGTTCTTTTCAATCAACTCTCGAACGATCTCCGGCGTGATTTCCGTAAGCGACTCTACGATCAAATCCGCTGCCGACAGGGCATCCGGCTCGGCCGTGCCGGTAATCGCGATCACGGCCATCCCCGCGCTGCGTGCGGCGGTAATCCCGGCCGGGGCGTCTTCAACTACCAGACATTTTTCCGCCGGTAGTGAAAGCTTTTCGGCCGCTTTTAGGAACACTTCCGGGTGCGGCTTGCCGTGTGTCACATCATGGGCGTTTACCGATGTGGAGATCAAATCGCCCCGTGACATGCACTCGATGCAGACGGCTACGTTCTCGGCCGGGCCTGATGAGCCGATCGCCAGTGCAAAGCCCGCCTTCGACAATGCCGTTAAAAGTTGCGCCTCGCCCGGCATTTCAGGAAAATGTTCTCGCAGAATTTCACGATAGAATTGCTCTTTCAGCCGGTCGCAAGCGTCAACGTCGCAGTCGGCGATGTGGTCAGCCCAGAGATCGCGGATAATCTCCCGTGTCGTCCGGCCGAATTCTGCGGCAAACTCAGCTTCGGTAATAGTTAACCCATGTGCCTCGGCGAGCCGCTGCCACGAAACAAAGTGGGCATCGAAGCTATCTACCAGCACGCCGTCCATATCGAATATCACGCCGTAATTATTCATACTGCTCCTTCTGCAACCTTAGGCGACAAGAACGTATCATCGCGTGCGTCCCGCTGCAAGCGAGCTTTACTTTCGGCGGGCGGAAAGTACACTAAAGTGGAATGCGTTTTCAGCCCAAGGAGTCTTCAGTTATGCCAACCCGTAAGAAGCGTTTCGCCCAGGTCGGCCTCGGTGGTAGGAGCAGGATGTACCGCGATGCCGTCGTCGGTAAGTTCAAAGCACACTGCGAAATGGTGGGCATTTGCGATATCAACCCCGGCCGGCTGAAACTGTCAGCGGCCGAGATCGTCGAGATCAACCCCAAGGCTGCGTCAGTACCGACCTTCGCCGACTTCGACGAGATGATCGCACAGACGAAACCTGATACGGTTATAGTTACCACCGGCCCGGACGCAACGCACTGCGAGTTTATATGCCGCGCGATGGAACTCGGCTGCGACGTGATTACCGAAAAGCCGATGACCACCGACGAAAAAGTCTGCCGGAAAATTCTCTCCACGCGGGCAAAGACCGGCCGGAAGATTCAGGTAACGTTCAATTACCGATACTCGCCGCCTCGCAGCCAGATCAGGGAACTTATCGCCGCCGGTGAAATTGGCGAGATTCTCAGTGTCGATTTCGCATGGCTGCTCGATACGCAGCACGGGGCAGATTACTTTCGCCGGTGGCACCGTAAGCGCGAAAACTCCGGCTCACTTTTGGTGCATAAGTCGACGCATCATTTCGATCTGGTTAACTGGTGGCTTGGCGATATCCCCGAAGAGGTTTTTGCCCACGGTAGCCGGAAGTTCTACACGCCGCAGACCGCACGCAAGCGCGGCCTCGCCGGCCACTCGATAAGGTGCCTCACCTGCAAGCACAAACGAAAGTGCCCGTTCTACCTGAACCTGCGGACCAACGAAAAACTTTCCGAGCTCTACCTGAAAAACGAAAAGTACGACGGCTATTTCCGCGACCGCTGCGTATTCAACTCCGATATCGACATATGGGATAACATGTCCGTCAGCGTCAAATATAAGCGCGGCACCCTGCTGAATTACATGCTGCACACTTACAGCCCGTATGAGGGTTATAAGATCGCCTTTAACGGCAGCCGCGGGCGGATCGAGCACCACGCATGCGAGCGGACGTATATCAATGGAGATGGAACCGTCCCCGGCGAGCTGGACGGTAAGAACACGTCGATCACGCTGATAAAGGAATTTTCCAAGCCGAAATCGCTCAAGGTTCGCACCGGCCGCGGCGGCCACGGCGGCGGGGATGTCGTAATGCTGAGAGATATCTTCAAGCCAAATCCGCCGGCTGACCCGCTAAATCGCAAGGCTTCCCAGCGCGACGGTGCGTATTCGATCCTCGTCGGCATCGCGGCGGCCAAGAGCATCGACTCAGGCCGGGCCGTGAAGATCGCGCCGCTGATCGGTAAAGCTCCGCTGGGCAGGTAGCAGGGCGGCGGGGCCGGTAAGTTGCCAGGTGGGGCAAAACACTGGACATCGGCCGGCCGGTGCGTATGATCGTGTTTCGTTACACGGGGTAAGGCAGTAGCTTCCCCTGGAACGACACGCGGGCGTAGCTCAATGGTAGAGTGCCAGCTTCCCAAGCTGAAGAAGCCTATTATAAACATCGAGTCACACTATACTTAAGTGTGGCTCTTTTTTATAGTTAGCGGGAATGTGACAGCAGATGTGACCGGAGTTGTGCCTGCAGTTGTATATTCATTTGCCCCAAATTTACCCCAAAACCAGAGGTCTTCAAGGTGAAGCTGTCGCCTATCTGTCCCGGTAGTTTCGATACCATGCGTTATATCCCTGAGCCACACCCTCGCCACTTTTTTTGAGCACCTTCTGGACACTGCCAGCCATTCTGGTTTGAAAAAGGGTTTTCAATAAAGCGCGAACAGCATGCATCAATTCATAAAGAATGACCGCTAATAACACCCCAACGATAGGGCCAACTACCGCGCCAAGCATACCAAATGCCATCCGACCAATCGTGCCACATAGAGAGACCAGAAACAATACGTAAATCACCCAGCCCCAACCCCCACTTGACTTACTCTTGGCCTGTCCTTTATTAGCGTTTAATGATTCCGGATCATCCAACGGCCTCATGCAAAAATGTGGTTGGTTGTTATTATCATCTGTCATAATTTGATTCCTTAACTGCAGCAAGCAAACACAGATGCTATCTTTTGTAGGCTTTGATGGTGACTTGAAAACCGTCATATTGGGAAGTTTGAACTACTTTTTTAGCACTGTGTCTCATTCTGGTTGGGAATAGTGTCTGAAGCAAAGCTGGAGCATTTTGAGGAACAAGAGAGATCAAGGCAATATTCCCGCCTCGTCGGTGAGCAAAATCCCGGGCAAAGGACCAAATGTGTTCCATTTGATATTTAAACTGATCTGCATCTTCAAAATCAACTGGAAAATGATAACTGGAACGACCTACCAATCGAGCTCCTTTAACCTGGTCGGGGCCAGTGAAAACTTGTATATCTGCTGCAGCTATAGGTAAAAGCTTGAAAATTACACGCCCGCAAACATGCCCCGCAACCAGCAACCCGATCAGCAAAACTACCCACGCAAACCCTGAATATTTCATGCCGAATCTCCCTGGAAAATGCCCGTTTTAGACCCCAAAAATCACCCGAAAAAATCGCCAGCAGAATCGCCAGCTAAATCACCAGCCAGAAAAAGAGTTAACGGTTCTAAAATACAGAGCTTGCGATCAGGTCGCAATCGAAAACCGCCAGCTAAATCGCCAGCACTTTCGCCACATACAAGAATATATATTATATATAACTATAACTACAGCTATAGCTACAGCTGTAACTTCAGTGAGGTTTATAATTCTTGGCTTTGCCTAACTCTTAACGGGTTATCGGACTTGTAGTACCATGCCCCGCCTAAGCGTAGAAGTTATGCGATAGTTTGTACTCAGGATGGGATTATTTATGAGTTGTTTTCGAAGCGATGCCCACGCAATTAAATTGGTTAAGGCGATAGATGTGCTTTCAGGACTGGACGAGGCTTCACTTGATAATATAATTACCGCCGGCGAGGCGATCACTTCTTCTTCTTCAGCATCTCCTGAGTCACAGCCTTCACAACCCGTTCCATTGAGGCCTTATCCAGCTGGGCAGGCGCCGCCGGCGACTGGTAAGTAGCTCCGGGATCTTGTTCGATCCTGTCGGCTTGAGCTCGCAGTAAAACTATTGCTCCCGGACTAGAGACTGCCCCGGTAATAACAGCCTGCAAATCTTTGGGCTGGCGAGTAAACCAGTTCAGTAGTTTCCCTACTAACACAACCTTAGAAATGCCCGTCTGCTCGCAAACCTTGTCGAGTTTTTTTTTACTTTCAGGCGTTATCCCAACACTGAGTACTTCTCTAGACATGCATTTAGTGTAGTCGTATTGACTACAAATGCAATTTAATTTCCTGAACTCAAGCGTTTATCTGTTCTGGCCTTATCCTTTTACGCTATCCTACATAAGTAGGTTAATGTAGGAAAGTGTGTTGACATATCGGGGGTTTCGCCGATAATGCCTGCATGTCAAGGACGACGAAAAGCACAACCGTACGGATACAGCGACGAACGCTCGAGAGCGTTAGCAACCTCGCAACCGACCTCAATATCTCACAGCCACTTGCAATTGAGATTGCAATTCAAGGCTGGCATCTTCTCCCCGAATCAAAACGAGCCAAGGCTGTAGTTTCAGCAATGCGTCTATCAGCCAAGGGCAAGGGTAAAGGATTACTCAATGGAACCGACGAATAAATCCATTAAGCCCACCACTTGTGGCCAGGGCAGGCAACGGAACCTGCCTGTCCTGATCACACTTATTAAATACCTTATGGGCTTTGTCGCCCAGGGAAAGGGGCGGATAGCATGACTGGCCAGGCACCCGGCTATCCGCCCGCCATTATCCCCTGCATGCCGGACGGTAGGCTTGCCCCGCATGTCATGACTCAGGCCGAACTAATTGAGTTCCTTCGGCTGGAAGTCAAGTTCCCCCGCAAGGTAATCAAGGGCATGAGAGACAACGGCCTTGCCGCTACTCAGGTATCGAAGCACGTCCGCTTTCTACTGCCAGATGTCCTGGCATTTCTTGAATCCGAGAAGGGAAGGGTAGTTCGATGAGAGATTCAATCATGGCAGCTATTGGTGCGTGTCTTTTAACGCACATGGTATCTTCCGGTTGCCTACCCCACGCACCTGATCCGCCGGCACCTGCAGTCCAGGAGTTTTCCACATGGTCGGACCCGCCTTACTACTCGGCAATGGTCCTGGCTGTATGCGGATGCGATGACTGCTGGGGCGATTCGGCCAGGCCCAATGACGGCAAGTTTGCAGCCGCCGATCCGCGATGGCCTATCGGTAGCATGGCGTCGATCCCCGGCTACAACGACGGCCAGCCGGTGCCTGTCCTGGCACGCAGCGCCGGTGCTACAGGGTCAGTGATCGTTGTCTTCATCGAGGACCACGACCAGGCTCAGGCCTGGGAGATACGGCTTTGCATCGTCGAGATCCACCCTCTTATGGAGAATGATAATGACTAAAGATCTGACAAAAGAGAGCAAAGAAAAGGCTGATATTCTTCGGCGGCTTGCAAACGCTGGTGACCCAACTACTCAAATTGAAATCGGCGATAATGGTACATATATAGATTGGGATGGTGGCCACATCGCCGTTCAAAAAAAACAGCATTTTGTTAGCCTCGATCTAACTGAACTCAACGATCTTTATGCTGTTCTCGATTACATACTGCAACCGCATGATACAGAGGTTGAGACTAGCGACTCCGATGATGAAAAGTTGCTACAGATCTTACGTCAACGTGGTTGCCCCCGTTGTAGAAGCAACCGCATCGTAATAAAAAACCCGCCACTAGACCTAACGGCACCCTGGTTTCTCTGTGAAGAATGTTGCTCGCCTTGGTTCGCATCACGTTCTTGGATCATGGAGAAAGCCAATGACTGAATTCCTTAACGAACTTCTTCAGGCTGCTTTGCGGTGTCTTGGCCTGGCCGGACTTGCTCTCGTAGCGACCGCTTTAATTGCTCTTGCGATCGGCTTTGTGTTTGTCTGTTTGGCCTGTGATTCAGATGACGCCAAGGGCGCCAACATCAAGGCCGGCAACCACGTCGACGTACTGAAGTAACCCTATTTGAAAACTGAATAACGGGCCGGTTGATGTCTATGTTCCCAGCATCCAAAACGATTGCCACTGCCTCAATCGTCCGGCCCACCCGCAGCGGCAAGCACGGAAGGAATGGTACTCCCCCGTGGGCTTGTTGTCGGATCGATACCGGCCCGCTGCATTTGACAAGTGAATTTAACCAATTGAAAGGAACCGTGATGACAGTAGAGCAAATTGCACAAGTCGCACACGAGGTGAATGCGGCGTACTGCCGAACTATCGGCGACGATAGCCAGCCCTCTTGGCTCGATGCACCCGAATGGCAGAAGGCAAGTGCTATCAGTGGCGTTCAGTTCCATATCGACAACCCTGATGCAAGCGAATCAGATTCGCACGATAGCTGGTTCGCTGAAAAAGTAGCTGATGGCTGGAAGCATGGCAAGGTAAAGGACGCTGAAAAGAAAGAGCATCCTTGCATGGTTCCTTACGAAGACCTTCCCGTTGAACAGCAAGTCAAGGACTCCCTATTCATCGGCGTTGTCCGAGCCATGAGTTATGAAGATCCAGATGGTCGGGAACAACGCTTGGTTGTCGCGTGTGAGACATTGATGTTTATGGTTAGAAATAACATCGATGATATTAAAACTGAACCAGTAAAAGACCTTCAAGAGTTTTTGAGTGATGCTCAAGAAGTCCTTGACGCTAGCCCCTTCTGTTATGACCCGCTTACCGGTAAGGAAAGTGTAAGAGCAGAAAGCTGTCACCAAACCACCGGCTGATTCCAGCCCGCCGCATTTTCAACTAACCCCCAACAAAAGGAACTGACATGACGAAAGAGAAAGTTTTAATCCCGAACGAGTTGGCCCAGCAGATGTTTGATAAGCAGCAAGAGCTTCAGGATGCACAGGTCAAAGAGAACGAAACCAACGCCGCTCACAAGGCCGCCAAGAAAAACAGAGAGAACGCCGAAAGTGAACTCTCTGCATTGGTGAAGCAGGCCAAGGATGGGCCGGGCGAACTGTTCAAGACCGCCGACGAAGGCGACGAACTGCCGGCTGACGGCAAGTAGTACCCCTTCAGCGGTCGAATGGGGACTGAGCGAAGGTCGACTACCTTAGTCAGCGGCTTCCCAACCGCCGGCCGCTTTAATGCAAAAGGAATTTAGATGCTAGCGATAACAGTTAAAAAAGGCGACGAGCCGGTCGTGGTCGGGGGCAACATAAAGTTTTTCTACGTTGAAGGTGGTAGCGAGCAGATCAAGATTGCTATCGATGCCCCTAAACATATCTCGATCCATCGACCTGACGTCATAAAGAGAGAGCCAAGGAGATAGCCGATGGCAGACAACAAGAAAGTATTAACACATTCTCAGATGCAGTGTGCGAAGACTTGCTTTCGTAAGCATCAGTTCAGTTACATCGATGGGTTCCGCCCCGACACCAGTCACCAGGTATTAAGGTTCGGCCAGGCGTTTCATATTGGCTTAGATGTTTACAAGGATAGTTGCAAGGATGGTCACGCCAAAGACCTGGCAATCACCGCAGCCTTTACTGCATACGACGAATCTAAGCCCGCCGGCATGGACGCTGAAAGGCAGCTGGCCTGGCAGGTAGAGCGTGAGCAATTGATTGAACTGCTTAACGGCTACTTCTGGCGGTGGAAAGAGATGGATAAGGGCATTGAGACGATAGCTTCGGAGATGCAGTTCGAGCTACCGATTACCAATCCCGAAACTGGCAGATCGTCCAGGACGTATACCGTTGCCGGCAAGGTTGACGGCATCATTCGCCTTGCCGATGGACGCCGTGCCCTGATTGAACACAAGACTTGCGGGCATAACAAGGACATCTCACCGACTTCGGATCTCTGGAAGCAGCTAAGGATCGACTCACAGATCAGCCTTTACATGAACTCAGTGAACCAGATGGGCTATGACGTGGAGGTGATTGTCTACGACGTGATCCGCAAGCCAGGCATCAGCCCGAAGAAGCTTACCCAGGCAGATACCAAGGCCTTTATAGAAACCGGCGAGTATTGCGGGCAGATGTTCGAAGTCCTAGAGGCCCGAGAACCACTACCAGGTTGTACACGTTTTGTTGTTGATGAAGTTGCGGCGGAAAGCGAACCCGGTAAGAAGGAAGGCACTTTCACCATCCGCGAGACGCCGGACATGTACGCGGTCAGGCTCAGGCAGGATATCGGTGACCGGCCCGACTTCTACTTCGTTCGTCGCGAGATCCCCCGGACTAAATATGATCTCGAAGAATCACGCCAGGATGTATGGCATATGGCCAAGCTCCTGGGCGATTGCACAAGGCACGGCCGCTGGCCCCGCAACTCAGGCCAATGCACCCTCTTTGGCCGCTGCCCCTATTTCGATCTTTGCACTGACGGCTTTGATCCAGAGACCGTACCGGCTGGGTTCATCAAGGTTGATAACGTCCACCAGGAACTTGAACTAACAAACTGAACATCAGAAAGGAATCACCCTTACCATGCCACCACCACCCCCGACAAAAACTAAACCCGCATCGCAGGCACCGAAGGCTTTCACCCCCACCATTGGCAAGGCCAAGAAGCAGTTGCTTCCGCCAAGAGTTGTTCTCAATGCCGTTGAGGGTTGGGGTAAGACTTCATGCGGATCGCATACCAATAACCCCTTCTTGCTCATGGCCAGGGGCGAGACGGGCTACGCAACGCTTCTTGGTGCAGGCCTGGTCCCTGAGATCGACACCCTTGTCGATGATAACAACAACTCCAAGTCAGTTGACACCTGGAGCGAACTGCTAGGCACTCTTGACTACCTGATCAACAACGACACAGGACACAAGTCGCTGGTTCTCGACGCTCTTGGCGGCTTTGAACGCCTCTGCCATGAACACGTCTGCAGCCGAGATTTCAATGATGATTGGGGCGACAGGGGCTTTGCTTCATACCAGAAAGGCTTTGATGTTTCGGTATCCGATTGGCTTGGGTTGCTGGTCAGGCTGGACAAGATCAACGCCAAGGGTATGACGATTCTTCTGCTGTCTCACAGTCAGATTCGACCCTTTAAGAACCCCACCGGCGAGGACTTTGACAGGTACGTTGCCGACCTGCATCACAAGACCTGGGCACCGACTGCCAAATGGGCAGACGCAGTCCTGTTTGGAACCTTCATCACCGTTACGGACGATATGAAAGGCCGGACCAGGGGTATCGGCGGGACCGATCGCATCATCTACGCCCAGCGTAAGGACGCATGGGATGCCAAGAACAGATACGGGATGCCGGACGAATTCGACATACCCAATGACCCGACAAAGATCTGGTCAACTATCCGAAACCAGATAGCCAGAAAGGAAGGCAAGTAACTTATGCCAATGACAGAAGGACTTTACTACGCAGAGCGTTTGGGCGCAAGCATGGACACGCTGAATAACGCAAACAAGACGCCGCTGATCCGTATTTATTACAGCGTAACGCACGTTCAGGAGGGTACCGAATGGCAACTACTTGGTAAGCCGGTCGAGCGAAGCGTATCGCTCTTCCTTACCGATAAGGCCTGGCCGTTCACGCAGCCTAAGCTCGAGAGCATGGGCTTCAACGGCGACTTCGATGCCCCTGATTTCGATAGCGAACCGGGAACGCAGCTTGACCTTACCCATCAGGTAAAGGACGGCAAGACCTACGAGAACTGGAACCTGGACGGTTGGGGCGGGCAGAAAGAAGCAACGCCGCCGCCGAAAGACATGCTTCGCAAGTTTAAGGCTCGCTGGGGAACGGATACAGCCGCCAGCAAGAAGCCGTCCGGATCACCATCGGCCCCACCTTCAAAGACAGAGCCTGAATCTGAGCCAGCAGATGCCCCCGCCCCTCCTGATCTGGGCAGTGACAGAATCCCGTTCTAACTTCGGGCGACTAGTGTGCGGTGGTGGCGGAATTGGCAGACGCTCCTCGTGTGCCGCGCCGTGGACATATGAGCCACGGCGTGAGGCACGGGGAGCTGGCGAATAAGAGCACACGGAATAGCCAGCACTTGCAGGTTCGACTCCTGCCCACCGCAATAGATGGAACTTACTACGAAAGGATTCACTGTGGCTAACCCACGAACGATTAACATCCGTAACCTTTGGGACTTCAAGGTCGGTACCAATACTTACCGAGGCGAGGTTTGCCTGACCTTCATTTCAGAGAAGCATCTGATTCATTTTCACTTGAGTATTTCTTGGCTAGGTAGGCTGGTCATTCCTTTGTGGAAAGCGTTGGCCGAATTTAAACGCACCATTAAGCACGAAGAAACCAAAATGCAGCAGCCAAAAGATAGCGATGCCTAGCCACGTTTTTGACACATCATTCTGCGGCGGTGCAGTCTGTTGCTTTGTCGGCTTCGATGAAGACGGCGATGTTAACGGAACCTGGACTGAATGGATTGGCGATGACAGCACCCCTGACTGGCTGATTGCAGCTGTCGATACCGCCTGGGCCGAGCATGGTCCGGACTGGGGTGCCAAGCAGCTGGCCAATGCCCCCGGCCAGGATGCAACCGACGCTGACTGCCATGAATATCACAAGAAATTCTAACGAGGTAACCAAATGAGCGTGCAACACGATGGAAAAGGCAAGCCGATTGGCATACACCGTCTTTTGTGGGACTTGAAAACAAAGCTACAGCAAGCCCTGTATGCGATGGATGATAATCTGGCCCGGATAGGTGGAAAGATTGGGTCTATGGTCTTTTGCGAATCATGCGAAGGCTACCATTCTCCATTTGACGTAAAGCCTAGCGATGATAGTGAGTCGTGGATATGTGTTAAGTGCATCGAACTCGCCACCATCGATGCCAAGATGGCCAAGCAGCAAGCCGAGAGTGACAAGTTCTTTACGTTGGCAAATGAGCGATGGCAAAAGATTCAGGCTCAGCAAGCCCTTATTAAAAAGATTGTCCTGTGCTTCCCCGAAGCATTCCCACCCGGTAGCGATAGCCTCCGCTTCGATATCCCCGCTTACATCATCGACGAACTACGTCAGGCAGCAAAGGAAGGTGAGTGATGAACTCAACAAACATACCCTATCTCGAAAAGGGCTGGAACCTATGCGGCTTTGGCTGTTCCAAGGGCTACGGCGGCTGCTGGGCGAGGGCGTTCGCCGGCCGCGGGCTTAGCAGTTGCCCCGACTGCAAGGCGTTCCGCGTGCATTTTCACCCCGAGCGACTGGAGAAGGGATTCACGCAAAAAAAGCCTGCCGTTGTCGGCGTGCAATTTACCGGCGATTTGTTCGACCCGGCCCAGCCGGTAGCCAATATCTGCAAGGTGTTAGATGCAGCGGCCGACTCGCCCCAGCATACCTACGTTTTTCTCACACAGCAGTACGAGCGTGCATATGAAGTCCTTGTCGAATGGACGCAGGACCGAGCGATAAGAGGCAAGGAATGGCTTGAAGCCAGCTACAAGTGGTACGTCGGAACAACATGCCATAACCAGATCGAATACGACATCGCGGCGCGGATATTCGCTAACACTGGCTGGAATTGGTGGGTATCTGCCGAGCCGTTAGAATTGAGCTTCATGCCAGGCTTCCATGCACCAAAAGGTATTATCGTTGGTAGCGACAATCGCTCTTGGCATGACTGTGGCATAAATGAAATCCATGAAACCGTTGAGGATTTCGCCCTTGAAGGTGTCCCCGTTTACGTCAAACAACTCTGCGAATCAGGCAAGGTAACTACCGACCTGGCCGACTTCCCCGAAGAGTTAAGAATACGCGACTTGCCGTGGCAGCCAGTGGAGGCCAACTAATGCCTGTTATTCGTGCGATGAGAGCCGTGGCTGTACGTCAACCAAATGACACTTTCTCCTATAACCACAGCAAGGGTTGGCGATGGGTACAGCGGTTATGTTTTTATCTTCTCCGCAAGATTGGTTGCGAATGCTATATAGATCAAGTCATTCGACACGAGGAGTTTGTATTCAATGAGGGAAACTTATGCGATTTTCTCGCTGAGCATCTTGACTCGATCATATCTCAGTATGGGTTCCCGGAACGCGGGAAGTTTCTTTTGGGTCGTAAAGAAGCCCGTCATTATATAAATAGCGTCGCGACTGACTACCCATTTTCAGTGCAGTGGAATCCCCAACGCATATCTGTTGGCGGCTCGATGTACTACATGGGGATTCAAATCATCACCGTTCCCTGGATGGAAGGGGCGATCTTCATACCCGACAAGCTCTTGAAGAATGACAACCGTGCCTATTAACACCATCAAAATCCCCGACCTCGACGGCATTGATACCCGCGTAGAAAACGGAGCGATCCTTGATGCTTCTGAGATCAAGCTACTTACCAGGATTATCCGCAAGCAGGCAGCCAGCCAGGGTAGGCCCAAGCCTGCAAGCAACTGGGTCAAGGTAGCCACCGTCGAAGCTGAAGGCGTGCCGAGGCCAGCAGGATCGAAGACGCCCGGTCAGGCCAAGAGCGGCAAGCTCTACGTTCGCGACTCTTCCGGGGTCAAGGGCAAGGCATGGCGTGAGGCTGTAGCTATTGCCGGCAAGCTTGCGTTCTATAACATCGCCCCGCTGACTGGCCCGGTTGCTGTTCGCGTTCGCTTTGGTATGCCGCGGCCAAAGAATCATTTCCGCACCGGCAAGTACTCACACATTCGCAAAGACACCGCCCCTGAATTTCACCTGAAAGTACCTGACGCTACCAAGCTGTGGCGATCCGCGGAGGATTCCTTGAAGGGTATCGCCTGGCTAGATGACTCGCAGGTAGTTCGCCAGGAAATCACCAAGGAATTCAACGACAGGCCAGGGGTATCGATCACTATCTACAGATGGGAAGGCTGAGCTATGACCTTAAGAAATAAGCTTCAAGTTCTGGAAGCCGAAGTCGAATCACGCAGGAAGTTCGCTGTAGATCTTCGGGCCAAGTACGACTTCGATTCCTGGAAAGATGCACCAAGGGATGCCCTTCGCGAGTATCAGGCTTTTCTTGCCAAGCGCGTCGATGCCAGAGAGGCGGGAGAGGAATGAGCCATTCTTTTAAAACTACAGCAATTGTTTGCGAAGGGTGTGGACAAGCGTTGTTCGAACAGGATTACGGCGATGGCCTTGTCATGCTTCTGGAAGTCAACGCTGAGGAGATTCATACCGCCCTTCGCTGCATGACTAAACAACGAGACATGGCGATTGCCGAGATGAACTACTGGAAAAAGCAACTGCGTGAAGAACAAGAACGAGAGGCTCTTGAAGAAACGGAAAACCAGCATCGGCACGACCTAGAGATGAGGGAGTATGTTGAACGGGAGGGCGGTGATGAGTAAGAAACCATCAAACAAGACGAGAAGCTATATCCGGGAGGATATGAGGACTGATGTTGAGCAAGCGACTTGCACACACAATGTCGATAGCTACGAAAAACAGGTAAGGAAATATGGACGAATTGTGCGGTGGAAAGGGTGGGGATAATGACAAACATATCTGGAGCATTAGTTGTAGCAGAACATTGCTTTTCTGCTCAGGCGGCACTGGAGAATAAATAATGGATGAAGTCATCACATGCGTTTGCGGGAATCAATCATGGGTTATCGGAACTATCGAAACGCGATGCAGCAAATGTAAAAACGTCCTTCTCCCCGGTGAAGTAGCTGCGGAAGTTATCGAGGTCAACAAGAGGTTTAATGCCGAGAGGCTGGCACTGGAGGGAGAGAAGTGAGCGACATCAAGTTTTTCTATAACCGAAGAGACCCTGAGACTAGCGAACAAGCGGAACAAATGAGAAAAGCAGGGATCGACTTTAGTTGTATCCCCACATCAGGCCCATCAACATTGTGGGTACACGGCAGGACTTCCTGCGGATCAACCGAAGTTAGATTCACTGTTAAGCGGCTACTGGAGGGAGAGGGATGAAGCCAGTTAAACAAACGCAATTTGACCCCGACTATAAAAGTCCAGAGTCGGGCAACTGTTACGCTGCGTGTGTGGCGAGCATTCTTGAGGTTGGTTTAGATAAAGTCCGAAATTTCTGTTCGTTTGAGGGTGATTGGCAACGGACAACAAATAAATGGTTAAGTAACAATCACGGCTACTCGTTGCTGTCGATTGAGCTAGAAGAAAACACCCTTCCGATCAATTGCCTTGCTGACAAAACGTGGTGTCTTCTTTCCGGCAAGTCGCCACGAGGGGATTATTCTCACTGCATAGTCGGTCAATATCGCCTTGAAGGCCAAGGTCACAAAGTCTATTTCGTTCACGACCCCCACCCAGACAACACAATGATTATTGGCTGGCCGACCAGTGTAGATTTTTTCATTAAAACAAACCCCGCGACCATTCAGCGGGACTACCCGTATAAGGCAGGCTGAAACATGATCTACACAACACCAGACGGTCAAAAGGCACTCGCGATAACAGGGCTGCCGGAAAGAATTGAGTGGTTTAGTGAGCGATGGTATTACACAGGCAACGCTTGCTTCTTCACTGACGAACAAGCTACCGCCCTTATCAACGATCACGTAGAGCGGTGGTTGGTGGAGTGGGCGAAGAATCATGAGTGGATAACTGCTCATTATTGTCCCTGGGTTATAGTTATTAGCACAAGAAGTGACGGCGTTTGCGTAAGCATTGAAAGATCAAGCGACCGTGCTGCGATTCATATTGTCTCGGCCCCCACTAAAGCCGAAGCCCTGATCGCGGCTGTACTGGCGGCGAGCAATGCCTGAGTTCAAAACAATAGAAGTGAAGCGTAAATGCTTGAATTGTTTCGGAAGCGGGGAGGCTAACTATTGGAATGTAACTATATTAGGTGCGATTCCAACAGGGGTTGAATGTTCGGTATGTCACGGCAAGGGTTGGTATCGTTATCAAATCCAAGTCCTCAATGAAAAGGCCATCTCAGGAAGTGACAAATGCTTGACGGCTGGGTAAAACTTCATCGCTCGTTTCTCGATTCCTGGATATGGAAGCGAAGAGACAAGGGCTTGGTGGTCTTCTGGATCTACCTTTTGGCTAAGGCTGCCCATGAACCTACCGAAGCTTCGTTCAGCGACTGCAAGGTTCCGCTTGATACGGCTCAGGTTCTTGTCGGTCGTAAGGTAGCGGCCGATGCTTGCGGGTTAACCGAGTCCAAAGTCAGGAGTTTTTTAAAGCTGCTGGAAACAAACGATTCGATCACCATTGAAGCCACCAACCGCTATTCGATAATCACTATCTGTAACTGGCAGAAGTACCAGGGCCAGGCGAATGACATACCAGCGGATAAGCCCATGCCCATGCCCAAACCCAAACGACCGTCGAAACCAAAAGCACCGCCTAAGAACCCTGCGCCTTTCAGGCAGTTTACAGATGCTTTCTGCCAGGGCTGGCAACAAGCTCACGGCGACAAGTACCCCTGGCAGAAGAAGGATGGCCCGGTTGCCTCGATGATATGGGATCACTGCAACAATGATATTGCCAAGGGCTGTCGCGTGATAGGCCGGTACTTCAAATCAACTGATGGGTTCTATGAATCCCATCAACTTTCTCTGTTGCTGCATGGGATAGCCAAGTTCCTACCCGAACCAGCCAGTACAAATCAGCTTCCATTTTCAACTGCGGGCATTGATTCAGAGGGTTCCCCATGAGTGAAGTCAGAGTCCCCCCAAACGATATCGCAGCTGAGGCTGTTACTCTTGGCTCGATGATACTCAAGTCTTCAATTGTCCCTGAGATCAAGGGCGTCGTGTCGGCGGATGACTTCTACCGGCCGGCCCATCAGTCGATATTCGATGCCATCTGTAAGATGATGGATCGTCGCGAGCCGGTTGATCTTGTAACTCTGCCCAATGCACTGAAGCTGGCCGGATCGCTGGAGCTTATCGGCGGGATCGATTACCTGTCAGACCTGGTCGAGAGTACGCCCGATTCGACCAATGCCGAGTACTACGCGAAGATCGTCAAGGACAAATCCGTCAAGCGACAGATGATTGTAGCCGCCGGCGAGCTATCTCAAAAGGCTTACGATGACAGCGATGACGCCGAAGCGATCAACAGCCTCGCCCAGCAGAGGCTATTCGATATCGCCAACCGCGGGCGACGTCAGGGCGGCTCTGAGGCCGACATCCATTCAGCAGCAAGGGCCGCCCTGGACCTGGCCCAGAAGATCCAAGACAACCCGAATAAGTTCGGTGGTATACCGACCGGCTTTTTTAAGCTCGACAATGCAATCGGCAAGCTCCGCAGGGGCCACCTTATTACCGTGGCAGGAAAGACCGGAGCGGGGAAATCCGTACTGGCATTGAACATAGCAGTTAACGCCGCCGATAAGGGGGCAAGGGTTCTCTATATATCGGCCGAGATGACGCCAGTCGAACTTGCTCAACGTGCCATGCAGGCCAGGGCGGGTATCTCCGGCTCGAGACTGCAGAATGGTAGCTTGCAAGTTAAGCATTGGGAGCGGCTTTATTCAGCCGAAGAAGGCCTCGCCGATCTGAAGTTGCAGATCATCGGCCGTTCGTTAACTATTGCAGAGATCGGCCTGAAGGCTCGTGAGCTTGCTATTAAATGGGGCGGGCCTATTGACCTGATCGTTATCGACTACATTCAAATAATGACAATGCAGGGCAAGGATCTTCGGACAAGTCTCACCGAGTTCACACGCGGCCTGAAGATGCTGGCGATGGAACTCAATACGACCATCATCGGAGTCAGTCAGATTGTTCGGCCCAGGTCGGTACCAAACAGGACGCAGCAATTGCCGACGATGTTCGATCTGAAGGAATCAGGCTCGATTGAGAACGATTCCAACGCCGTGCTTTTGCTGCATAGACCTGAGCCGGTCAACAAATACCGAGACGCCAACGACAGATCATTCATTGAAGTCTGGCTGCGGGCCGAGAAGGTTCGCGACGGAACGACAACCCCCTGGCCGGCAGACGGTGAAGACGCATCCAGCCCTTCGATCCGCCTTGCGTGGTATCCGTCACTTACGCTATTCCTGCCGTTCCCTTATTTGGCTAATCAAAATGAACTTGACCTGCCAATCTAACCCAATACTATCTACTCACCGGTTGCCTGGCCGGAAAGGATGACATCATAATGTCATTGAAACCCCTCCTTCTGTGTGTACTTCTTGCTTGTGCGATTCTGTTTACTTCGGGGTGCGTTAACCCGCCGCCCGATACAATTCCGGTGGATCAAAATGGTGACGGCCAGGTGGATTTCCTGAGTCTTGACACCGATGGTGACGGCCTGGCTGACCTGGGTCCGGACGGTGAGCCGCTCATTGTTCCCAACTCTCAGCACTACAGCACAGCATCAACTACTGACAAGGTTGCCCCCGAAATACTGGCCTGGGTAGGCGCCTTCTTTGGAATAAACATAGTTGCTGGCATAGGTGCATGGTGGAAGCTGGCTAAGCCTGCGAAATTGCTGATGAATCTCGTGATGTCGATCCAGGCCGGCCGCCAGCAGCTTAAAGATTCAGGCGATATCACAGGATTAAAGGTGTTCGATGCAGTTCAGCGGCAATTGCAGTTGCCTGGATTGATTACTTTAATCATGGGGATCAAGCAGAAGACCGGCGCCGTGTCGGTAACAGATGAACCTGCAACAACGGCCGCATCCGGCGACTAGCGAATCTGTAACCGATAGCAGCGGGGACCGGTTCAACCTCCGGCCGGTCCTCGCTTCCTATTTTCCATGCCTCCCGGAAGGAACCGACTATGGATCACGTCTTAGATGATGGACTTTACGCCGAGCAAGACCTGCTTGAAGAGGAATCAATTGACCGTGGAGTTGCCCGGTACCGCAGACTTTCCGAGCAGGCCACGGCAAGGGGTGATGGAGCATCACTGAAGCCCGCTGAGCGATTACTACTTCACTGGTTCAAGGTCTTCCGCTATGCAATCAGCTGCAAGAAGGCTGCGGTCAAAGCTGGTAAGGCCGGTAAAGGCAGCGAGATTTATGGCCCCCACCTGTTACAGATCGATTCAGATAAAGCCGCTGTCCTGGCCATGCACGAGGCTGTCGGTATGTGCCTGGCTGAGCCTGCCGGCGTGACGGCCCTTAAGGTTGTCCTGGCTATCGGCCGAGCGGTACAGGCAGAGCTTAACTACAAGGCTATCTGCCAGGCTGGCGATGAGGCTTACGACGCCATGATGAAGACCGACCGCAAGCAGTTAAAGCCACCGAAAATCAACAAGACTGCTAAGACATTCGGCCTGGGTTATCGCTGGCCGATTCATATTCAGACGCACGTCGGGGCAATACTGCTGGATATCCTTTTGAAATATGCAACCATCGGCGCCCACGATGAACCGATGGACCCGGCGTTTGTTCACTGGAAGCAACGCAAGAACAATAAGACGCCTTATTACCTTCGCCTTACCCACAGTGCATTGAACCTGATCGAAGACGGCCATGCTATTCGCCGATATCAAAGGCCCAAGTTTCAACCGATGGTTGTTCCGCCTATGCCGTGGAGAGATGGCCAGCCTGGCGGGTATTTGAGACTGCCGGTCGAATTATACAAGCGAGCAATCAGGGCTGAACACGTCGACGCGGAAAACGAAACTGTCCGCGAGGGCGTCAACGCTTTGAACTCCACGCCTTGGCGGGTCAATGAGACGTCACTGGCAGTTGTTGAAGAACTCTGGGCTACCGGTGGTAATATCGCAGGTATCCCTCCGGCTGATGATACCCCCCGACCGCCACTACCGAAGGATTTCGAGACCAGCGTTAAGGCAAAGCACCAGTGGAAAGTCCAGGCCGCGAAGGTCTACTCCAAGAACGTTCAGCAGCGGTCGATCAGGGTTGACTTCCTGTACAAGCTGGACGTTGCCAGGCGGTTCTTCAAGTACGAGAAGATATATTTTCCGCATCAACTTGATTACAGGATTCGCCAGTACCCGGTCCCGTTGCACCTGAATCATCAAGGCGATGACGTGTGCCGAGGATTGCTTACCTTCACCGAACGCCGGAAGGTTACTGACGAGGGGTTGTGGTGGCTTAAGGTCCACCTGGCCAATATGTGGGGGCTGGATAAAGCTGCGTTCGATCAGCGTATCGCATGGGTGGATGACTCTACAAAGCAGATCATCGGCTGGGCCAAAGACCCGCTGGAAAATACCGGCTGGCTGGAAACGGATAATGAAAAGCCCTTCCAGGTTCTGGCCGCGGCATCGGCATTGCGCGAGACGTTAGATACCGGATACTGCCAGCTGCCAGTCCAGGTAGACGGCACCAATAACGCCCTTCAGCATTTCTCGGCAATGCTCAGAGACCCCGAGACGGCGGCAATGGTTAATCTTCTACCATCGGATTCGCCGGAAGATGTTTACATCAAGGTCGCACTTAAAACCGCTCAGCTTGTAGCCAAGGGTGCAGATGCCGGCAGTGAGATCGCTGCCAAGATGGATGGCTGGGTTACCCGAGGGGTTGTCAAGCAGACGGTAATGACCGACTACTACGGCGTAACGATTATTGGTGCAAGAAGGCAGACGTATGAACAGTTGAAGAAGGCCGGCTTTAGTGAAGACGATCTTTACAGGGCCAGTCAGTATCTGTCGAAGAAGTCGCTGCAAGCTAATGCCCTTATCTGCCCAGGTCCGCACAAGGCAATGAACTGGCTGAGAGATTGTGCCTGGGCGATCACCAATACGAGTGTTCCCGTTCGCTGGAGATCGCCCCTGGATACAGAGATCGAGCAACCGCATCGCAACTCCAGCACCAAAGATGTCGATACCGTCCTCCAGAGACTTACTGTTAGAAACAGAATTGATGCGCCGGTATCAAAGAGCAAGCAGACGAAGGCGTTCCCGCCCAACTTCATCCACAACTACGACGGCTGTCATATGCTGTGTACGGCGATTGATTGTGACGGGGCCGGAATCAATATTGCAGGCGTGCATGACGGCTACTTCGCACATCCAAATGATATGGGTAAGGTGATACCGAAGCTACTCGATCAGTTTGTTTTGCTCCACGAGACGCCAGCCCTCGAGAATCTTCACCAGCAATTCCTTGAGCGGTATCCCGATATCGAATTCCCAACCCCGCCGCCAATCGGGACGCTGGATATAAATCAAATCCGAACTTCAAGGTACGCCTTTAGTTAACTTTCAAGGACAGGTCAGATCCTAATCCCGTCTCTGTTGTAGAGGTGGATAGGATTATGACCAAATCACCAGGAGATCAATCATGCGGTAACCCAACAGCTTACATCTTTCTCGTATCTGCACGAACCAACCGCAAATGGGCCAATCGCCTGCGAAGCTGGTTGGTTCGCTTTTTTTCCATGAGCCAGTTCTCGCATTGCATGATTGGTTTAAACGGTTTGGTTCTCGACCCGACATTTGAGGGCAACTGTTATTGGGAATTAAGTAGGGTCATCGACTACTACCCGGATCTTGAAGCTGTGATTGCCGTGCCGTTGCCTTACGGAATTGACCTGGGATATTTCCAGTACGGGGTTGGTGTCAAGAAGTCCATCTTCAAGCCGGTCTTACGATGGTTTCGGATGGGTCGCGGGGAATGGATAGAAGATTGCCTCTGCATAACCCTGGCTTGCCTGAAAGCAGGCGGGGTCGACGCACCCATCACCACCGCCACACCTGCCGGCCTATTCAAATGGCTTACTCAGCAAGGATACCCCTATGCCAGAAACGAACGATCTAAAACGAGAGCTTCATTTAGGGGACTTGCGAGACGGCTACTCATTGATCGCGTGGCTAAAGGCTAACTTCCAGCCTACTCACAAAATAGAAAATCTTTCCAGTGAATCCGCTCGCCTTAAATACGCTGGTGATTTGGGCAAGTGGGAACTCGCTGAAATGCTCGACACGAGTTCCAAACATCTTCAGGCCAAGGCCGCAAATAAGGGCTAAATCCATGGGACCACCACCTGCTATCGAACAAATGTTGCTGCCAAAGCCGGCCCCACCAAAACCCATCCCAACGGATGAGTTACAGAGAGCGGCAAGGCTCGCCAAAGGCATCGATTCCAAGCGTCGAGGATCTCAGAGCCTGATTATTCCCGGCAACAGTGCAGGACTTGGCGGGTTGGGCAGCTACACAGGATTGCGGATACCCGGATGAGTGACAAAACAATCGCATCAGAATTCCAGCAGGCCGATCAGGCCCGTTCAGGCGTTCTGGAAAAGGTCAGGGAATGTGCTGCACTTACCTGTCCGGCGGTTCTTCCACCTGAAGGCTCTTCGGCTGGCGATCAACTTTCTTCTCCATATCAGAGCTTAGGCCTGCGGGCATTTGAAAGCATCGTCGGTAAGACGGCAATGTCCCTGTTCCCCAATGGGCTGCCCTGGTTTAGGGAAGTTCCATCAGCGGAAGCCAGAGTCGCACCCGACATAACACCCGAAGGCCTTGCCGGCTGGTCTGCATTGCTACTGGCGAATGAACTGCTCATGACGAGCAAGATGGATGCAACCAACTACCGCCTGGTAATGCGAAGGACGATTGAAGACGTCCTTGTCGCTGGCGAATCATGCAGCCACCTGATGGAAGACTATCAATTGAGAAGGTTCCGTCCCGACCAGTTTGTGACTCGCCGAAGCCAGGGCGGTCAGCGACTGGCAACATTAGTCAAAGAATCCAAAGACGTTACAACGCTCACAGAAGATCAGATCGCCAAGTCTGGAATTGATGTTAGCAAATACGAAAACAAAACCGGCAAGGATCGTTGCGTTGATCTGTACACAAAGGAAAGCTGGCAGCGGGCAGGTGATTGGGTTATCCGCCAGGAGATCAATGGCAAGGTAGTCAATGAATCCCTGGACCCCGTTAGCCCATTTATCGTTACTACTTACCGCCATTACGGCGCCGAGGAACACCCCAGGGGCTTTGTCGAGGGGCGGCTTGGTGACCTGAAATCATTTAACAGCGTATCGACTGATATCCTCGATGGTATCGGCGTGATCGTAAAGATGCTTCTCTTTGCCGACGCGACCCAAGGCGCCGACCCAAAAGAACTCCTGAGGCCCAACGGTTCAGTGATTATGGGCAAGGTAACTAACGGCATACCTGACGGCTATGGGATGCTGGTATCCAACAAACACCTTGATCTTCAAGTCGCAGCCGACTGGGCCAATGGCCTCAAGAACGACCTTGGCCAGTCAATGTTACTCGAGACGGCATCTCAGCCGACCGGAGATCGCGTTACAGCAGCCCAGGTGATGCGGATCGCCCGTGAGCTTGACGGTGCTTTCGGCGGTGTTTACGTCAACATTGCAGACGAAATGCAGCGTCCATTCCTGAAGCGATTCAAGTGGCAGATGAAACGGGATAGGCTCTTGATACCAGTCTCTGCCGAATACGACAAGTACGCATACAGCCAGGTCTTAACCGGCGCTGAAGCTCTTTCCCGTCAGATGGAATTAGATCGCTTCTTGCAGGCAATCCAGATCGTCCACCAGTTACCAGGCGGGGCGGAACGATTGCGATATGAGTCGATCATTCCCTATATCTTCGAGGGCTTCGCTGTCGATGGCGGCCGATTTGTAAACACCCCCGAAGAAATGAAAGCCGCTCTTGACCAGGCCGCCCAGCGGCAGATGCAGTCAGACGCCGGCAAACAAACGATACAGACCATTGGCGCCCTTGTGGAACAAGGCGCAGCACAATAGCCACCGAAAGGAACCGACATGACAGAGCCAGCCACCGAACCGACCGCCGCCCCAGCAGCAAATTCAGCGATTGTCGCACCAGTAGCAGCGACAGCAGCAGCACCGCAAACAGCGGCAGTTGAGCGGCCGGCCAATATTCCAGAGAAATTCTGGACAGGTAGCGTTGCTGACTCGACGCAGAAGATGTCCGATGCATATACCCAGCTTGAGCAGAAGCAGGCTACCCAGGCCAAGCCTGATGCCTCAGCAGATGATGGATCGCTTGCAATCCCAGGGGTAGATAAGCCCGCAGCGGCTCAAGCCCAATCGCTCCCCCCTGAAGCAACCATCGATCAAGTCGTAACGAAATCTGGCCTGGACCCCTACGAATTGGGCCAGCGGTTCAGGGACAATGGCGGCGTAACAGATGAGGATCTTGCCAAGCTTCAGACTACTATGCCTGGCCTCACCCAGGGCATGGTCAATCAGTACATGCAGATGACGATCGCTCAGGCTGAGGTCACTAATCGGCAGATCAATCAGACTGCTATCGATACCGCCGGCGGGCAAGAGCAGCTTACTAACCTTGTCGCCTGGGCCGACCAGAATTTGTCACAGGATGAACTGGCATCGTTTAACGCTGACGCTCAGAACCCTGCAAAGATAGCGGACGTTATCAACGCACTGAAGGCCCGCTATGCCAAGAACTTGGGGGCCGACAAGACCAATGCACTGATCACCGGCGACGGTACTTCAGCTGCAAATTCCGGTGCATTTGCCGACAGGAATGAATTCTTGGCGGCTATGCGTAAAAAGGAATATACCACTGATCCGGAATACCGCAAGCAGGTTGACGCACGAGCAAGCAAAAGTGATCGGTCTGTGACCGCATCAGCAATCTAATAAGGAAAATTCAACATGGCCCAATCATATGATATCAAGTTGCTTCGCGGTGATCGTGGCGTTGAAGCTCACGTTATCGATCTTAACACAAACAAAGTCGTTACCGCCTTCAAGGCCAGCGATTCTAATATTGCCAGGGAGCAAGCCGAGCAGTGGATCAGGACACAAACGGCAAAAGAAAAGGCCTGCTTACCCCACTCCGGCGGCTCTCTGGTTAATGATCCGCCTGAAGCCCCGACAGCTTCAAAGGCTGCAATCAAGCTGGCCCAGGAAAAGGGTATCAAGCTTGAAGATATTCCACACGATGGCAATAAGATCAACAAGCCAGACGTGGACGCATACATCAAATCTCAAATCGTCACCGACGAATAACAGTCGGTTCCAAAAGGGTCAGTGCTGGAAACGCCCATCCGTGGATACGCCCAGCCTGACCCTGGCTTTTAACTCATCTTATCGAAGCCCGTCATTTGCAGGGATAACCTACCCGGCCCCTGATCTGCGCGGATAACTCCGGGCGTTGTGTTGTTGCCGAACTCATAGCGACACCTAAACCCTAACCTTATCAAGGAGTTATCCGATGCCCCCGATTATTTTAGATCGAACAATGCGTGACCCCAACGCATCAAGCCCGACCAATTTCGATAATGCACAGACACTTTTCCAGAACAGCCTTCTTCTTGGCTTCTGGTCAGCCCCAAGTGCCTGGGACATTATCTCCAAGCTGAATTTCGCCGGTGAAAAGACTCAGGACTTCATGGCCTATGGTGAAGCTATTGCCGATAGCCACACGCCTGGGGCTGAGATCACCGGTCAGATCCTGGACAAAAAGAACGTCCTTGTCACCCTGGAAGATGAGGAAACCAAGTCGGTTTCGTTCATGACCAACATCGACAAGCTCGTCACCAGGGCAGATTATACCGTCCAGGCAGGCGTGCGGCATGGTCGGGCAATGCTAAAGCTCTGTGACAGCCACACGCTGCGACAGGGAGTTATTGCTGCGACAACCGCCGCAACCAATACATTCGCAGGTGGCCAGCAACTGGCTTCAGCAGTGACCGGAGCTACAATTGCAGCCGCCTTCCCGATGTCGTTGGCTGGTTCGCGTAAATTGCAGACAGCAATCGGTGAAATCGTCCAGGGAATGCATGATGATGATGTTCCGGACGAGGAAGAGAAGTTCGTCTTCCTGTCCAACTATCTGCATCGCGTACTCCGCCAGGATAATACGCTGCTGTCGGAAGATTACGTTGGCGGAACCAGCCTGTCAGATAAGCTGACCGGTAAGCTGCTAAAGGTTGAAGACTGTTGGATCATCAGGACCAACAATATGCCGACAGCCGACCTGTCAGGTGGTACCACACCGATCATCCTGGGTTCAGCGGCCTATGCTGTCGATTGCTCCAAGGTAGCCGCGATCGTTATGTCTCGCGACGCCCTGGGCGCTGGCGTAGCCGGCCCGATTGAATCCGGTATCTTCTGGGATGAAACCCGTCGCATCTATCGCGTTGGCGGCTTCATGCTTAAGGGTATCGCTACCCTCGAGCCGCGTCTGTCCGGCGTTATCAAGATCGCTGGCTAACAGCGAAGCAATCAAATAAAGCAAGGGTAATTTAGTTTCGTTACCCTTGCTTACCTTTTACTTCACGGAGGCATTCTATGCCTGAGCATTCTGACACTACGGCCTACCCCGCTTTCACCGGGGCAACGGCCAAGCGTGATCTCATTCGGTATATTTTGGGAGAGATTGAACCCAGTTGCCCCACGGCATTGGATGTTGTCTTTCGCCTCAATAACACCGACTTGAGTGCGTTGACGGACGGGGCGACTGTCTATGACCCCGTCGATACCTTTGCAAGCGCGTAACAGCTAGCGAAGACCCCACTTTAAACCCTTAAACAGGAGCTATTTCAAATGGCTGATAATGTTGGACTTACCAATAAAATATCCTATGGCCCCGGTAACGAGCAATCCATCGAAAGTGGTGTTGGTCTCGTTGACCCCGTTGGCGTAGGTGCAATCGCATCTTCCACTTACATTACTGTCCGAGAGGAAGGCGACAACGTTGTCCACAAGACAACTTTAACCCTTGACGCATTGCCCGTTTCTGTTGTCGGGGCTACTGGCGTCGGCTTCGGCGGGGCATTGGCTTACACCTTCCCTGAAGGTCGAATCAATGTTCTTGGCGTAACCGCCTCGCTGTCGATTGATGTATTGAGTAGCAATCTCGAAGCAGCCGATGGCGGAGACTTTGGGATTGGAACGGCTATCGTAGCAGACGCCGACCTTGGCGATGCTACGGACATCGATCTTTGCCCGACTACCAGTATCGACCCCATCGGCACAGCCGTCGGCGCCGCGCTGGTAGCATCAGCACAGTTCGATGGGACCTCTACCGCTAAGACGGTAAACGTCAATATCCTCATTGACGATGCCGACATTGGCGGCACCGAGGCTATCGGCGTTGACGGAACGATTACGATCACCTGGATCAATCACGGCGATTATTAATCAACACCTGTTGGCTGGGGCCGACAGGCCCTGGCCTGCATTCTTCGGGGCCACCTATGAATAAAACACTTAAGTGGAGCATCATTCTAACGCTCCTGACCCTGGTAATCATCCCCTATAACGTCTGGCTTGTATCGCAGTTGTTCGACCTGAGAGGCCGCTTAAGCGTAATCGAAGGCAATAACGCCGAGCAAGTCTTGTGGATGCGAGAGAGCGACGAAAAGCAAGACACCATCGCGGAAAATGTCGCATTTATCCGCGGCAAAATTGAAGGAATGTAATCATGCCATCAGGAACACCAGTAGAAGTTATGGGCGTTGACTCAGTTGCCAATGGCGCATTGGCTGTCAATGCAACAATCGCGTCAACTGAAGTCGTAACAGGCAATCTGGGCCGGAAGTCCCTATTGCTTGTCAACTACTCGGATACGCTTATCTGGCTTGCCCTTGATACGCCTGCTATTGCAGGCCAGGGCATTCCCTTGCAGCCGCGTATAGACGCAAACACCCCCGGCGGCTCTTACGAAATCACTTCGGCTAATTTGTTTACCGGAGCGATCTACGCCATTCACGAAGGCACCGGTAACAAAGCTCTTGTAGGCGTGGAGGTATAATATGTTTCGATCACCAATCAATTCATCGATACCCGCCGTCGAGGAAGTCGTTGTCGATCTGACTCCGAGGACCGCTGGTGTCCTAGCGTTAATGACAGAGCAGTTAGATATTAGTGACACTCTCGCCTCCGCCGACAAGACGACCGTCAGTTGTAATTCAACCGATGGCACGGTTCGGTCGTTCTTGCAGGGCGGCCACCAGACCAAGCTTCGCGTACCGGGACGTATTACGCGATGCCGCGCCGAGTTCGAGGCAACTGCCGATATCACTTCGATCAAGTTCACGGTTTACCGTTGGGACGGTTCGGCGTGGGACACAATCGGCCAGTCCGAAGAAATTAGTTCTGGCTGGTCGAATGGGGTGAGTACGTTCGATCTGGCAACACCGATTACGGGCGTCCAGGCTGGCGATAATATCGCGATCAGGATCACCGCGACCGACACGGACTCGCAGATGTGGTGTCAGAAGAATCGCGACCTGCAAGATCACGACACATTCTGGAATAACGGCGAGACTGTTGGTAACGATCAAGCCTTCGGTAATCCTGTCAATGGCTGGTCGTATATGCTGGATGCGTGGGGCGATACTCCGGCGATTGCGATTGCTGGCGACTCGATGGCCGCTGCCCATGATCTCGCATTTGGTCCTTACGAGACACTTGGCTCTGGCGAGTGGGAAGCTAATGACTACAACACGCTTGGTATTGCCGCCGAGCTAAATATTCTCAATTCCACGCTAAATGCCGTCAATATCGGATGGGGTGGAACGAGTACCGAAACGTGGACATGGAACGGGACCGATCTAATCGTGCCTGTCCATCCGCGAGCGGCCGTCATGTTATTCGGTGCGAACGACATCACGTCGGGTAATACGTTCACGCAATCGCTAGCTAATATAGACGACCTTGTCGGCGATCTTACCACCAACGATATCATCCCGATTTTCGCGACGATCCCGCAGATGTCTACGTTCTCAGCCGCGAACAAGCTGGCGGCCCGCGCGTGGAATAAATCGCTGAAGGCGTGGTGCAACAAAAACGGCTGGCTCTGCATCGACGTCTGGCGGCTTCACGCCAGTGCCGGCGATCCCGACACGCGGATGGCTTCTTTTGGCACCGGATCGCACCCCAACGCGGATGGATACAAGGCGATAGCGGCAGCCATCAACTCGCACATTGTTACCGTGTAAGGAAATATCATGACCACACCAGGATCAACAACGCTGGAAGCTGTCAATGAAATCATCTTGGCAGCTAAATTGTACCAGGTCACCGCCCTAGATACAGGCAATGACTCTGATGCCGGCGACGCCGAGAGATCGCTTGACCTGGCCTGCCGAAAGATACAGCAGAAGGGTTGGCACGAGAACACCGAAAGTAATTTTCAACTATCGCCACCTGATATCCAGATGTCACTTACTGGAGGCGTAACAGGGGCATTCGTAGCAGGTGAGACTGTCACTGAATCAACTTCGTCGGCAACCGGCATCTTCCACCAGAAAGATACCGATCTATTTTTGACCCAGACTTCCGATACGGATTTCACCGGTGGTGAAACCTTGACCGGTTCGACATCAAGTGCAACCGTGACAGGTAACACGCCGACAGCAATCACTGAAGGCGAAATCGTTATCCCGGCGGATATCCTGCGAATCGACTCCTTCGGCGTCAGCTTAGCAATTGATATCTGCATAAGGAATGGAAAGCTCTTTGATCGCACAGACCGGACCTACATTTTCACTGCTGCTATTACCGTCGAATGCACGTTGCTCAGGGACTTTGAAACCCTTACTACCGAGCTTCGGGATTACATCATCGCCCAGGCTGCAGTTAAGTTTGCATGGTCCAAAACCAGCAATGAGGGTCAGGACGCTAGACTCCGCGAAACTCTTCGAGAGGCACAGTTCGAGGCCCACAAGATGGACAGTGCCAACCGCGACATAAACGTCCTGTCTACTTACCATGCTGCCAGGCATCGCGGCCTAAGCAGCGTCCAAACACCCATGAGGTGATAAATGGGCAGCAATAGAATTGCCATCCCCACATGTTACGGCGGAGTATCCCGCCAGGCCGCTACGATCAGGCATTCAAATCAGTTTGAAAATGCTGAAAACGTTTTGTTTTCTGTCCGAGATGGTGCCTCCAAGAGGCCTGGCAGTTGGCGGTTGTTTGAAATAGGTGGCTTGCCGAGCGATATTGATCTTCGCTTGCATGCAATTCGCCGAGATGCACAAGAGCAGTACTTGATGGTCTATGGCGATTCGACTATCAGGCCATTCGATCTCGATGGCGCCGAAGCCATTATTGATTTCGATTTATTCGCATGGCAATACATTGTCGCCAACAATGCAGCCAGTGATCAGTTCAGACTAACGACCCTTGCCGATTATACATTGCTGGCGAACACGACCGTACCGATCGAGACCGATAGCAGCCCATCTTTCGCACTCAGTGATGCATTCGAAGACTATTCTCAGATGCTTTCAGCAACACCTGAAGCCGACACCTATCACAAGACCAAAGAGAATTCAGATGCTGCAAAGGCCGGGTACTACTACTATGACCCAGGCGACGGAACCTTTGCTACGTGGCAGCGAACAAAAGGCGGGACAACTACTTACAAAGACGCCGAATGGTGGGACGACGGATCAGCTAATCCAATGGGTGTCATCTTTGAATTCCAACGCTTTGCGATAACAGACACAGGGATAACTTATACCAATTCATTACTACAACTTAACAAGACCGGAGCTTTCGCAGACTACACTCCAAAGACCGGCGATAAGATTCATCTCACCGGCGGGACCGGCATCAATGTCGGCTGGCACGAAATAGACCCCGACCACGCCTCCAATTCAGATGATTACCTCCACCTAAAAGCTTCGGCTGGTACGGATTGTTCAGACGCTACCACCGATGCTATAGGTAGATCGTATGAACTTTCGATGGACTACACCGGTAGAAACTTTGAAAACATGGACGCGGTAGCGGCGTCGCTAGAAGAAGAATTGCAGAGCATGGGCGCTACCGATGCACTTATCAGATGGATACGATACGATTCAACAGACGGCTACTTCATAATCACCAGCCCCTACAAAGGCGACGAATCTCTTGTACTTCCTCCATTGCCGCCAACAGGGGGCGAATACGATCTAACGGGTTCGAACCGTGCGTTCGATAGCGTTACGCCAACATCGACCGCTGGAACCGGTACGCCCGTCGATGATATGCTTCCCCCAGCGAAAAGATGGGCGAGAATACCATCCCCCAACCAGACAGACGCGATTTTAAAAGCATCGACCATGCCAATCAAGATCACCCGCGATTCGGTAGGGGTAAATTCCTACACCTACTCCGAGGCCGTTATCGCATATGGCTTCCATGCCTATTACCGCTTCCCAGAATGGCAGTGGTCCTACGGTGAGGGCGGGTGGTACAGCATGGGAGGGACCATTCAATACTTAGGCGATTCACTGGTCGGGGACTCCAGCGATAAGGCAGCACATTTTAACGGAACAAGCAATTCAGCGAGTTCGGCTTTAGGTGATTTCGGTTCACAGATGGCGAACGGATTTTGGGTAGAGGCTTGGATACAGACAGACAACACTACCGATAACATGACGATTGTAGGCATGAAGGATTCGGTCGTAACTAACGAAACGATTCATATCAAGCAATACGTTGATGGTAGTATCGCACTGTTTATCTATCGCGGTAGCGATCGTTGGACGAAGGCAGGGTCGGCGATAGCGGATCATGTAGATACGCGCGATAATAATATCCATCAGGTTGTAGTTTCATTCACGCCACCGGTCCCCAATATTATCGACAGCGTAGACGGTCTAGGCACTATAGATATATATATAGATGGGATACAAGTACCCGTTACTTATTCGTCCGATAACCGCGACGTATATGAGTTCGGCAATTTTACTGGCGAATCAATGTGCGTCGGGGCTTTGGATTACGATGGAACCAAATCGCAGTTCTTTGAAGGTTATATCGACGAGGTAGCTTTTCACGTCGGCCCGGCAAACCCCGCAACGGTAGCCTACCACTACAAGCTTGGAACCAACGGCGGCAGTTCCGAGCTAGAACCAGATCGGTTCTCTGCAAGCCTAATCGATTGGGACTCGCGGGTTTCAGGTAACAGCATTACCAACCCCGTTCCGGATCTCTGGGCAAATGGTTCGACCATCTCGGATATTGCTTTCATCAGGAATCGACTGATTCTCTGTGGTGATGGATATATCGTTTTTAGCCAGGATGGAGACTACTTTAACTATTTCCTGGCAGATTCCCTCAACATCGTCGACGCCGATCCTATCGACACAACCCTGCCAGTCAATGGCTCGCGAGTAGCTACCACCGAGTTTATCGTACCTTTCCGCAATGTATTGGCGATCTTTACGACCACCGGCCAGCAGTTCGAACTGAACGCTCCTGACTTATTGACATACGACACAGCTGCAATAACAGCTACCACGAGCTACGATACCATCAATGGCGTACAGCCCATCACTTCTGGCAATCAAATTTTCATGGCAACCACCGAAGGCGAAAGCTCGCAGATCAGGGAGTATCTATATTCTGATATCGAAGCGGCTTCAGTAGCGACTTCCATTACCCCACACGTTAGCGGCTACATACCCGACAACGTCAAAACCATCTGCTCGGTTAACAACTTGAATATGGTATTGATTCTGCCGTCTGATGGATCAGATATCTATATTTACAGCTACTATCTGCAGGGAGATCAAAAGGTTCAATCGGCATGGGGCCGCTGGTCATTGCCGGGAGAGGTCAAGGATATCAACGTAATAGGCAACGACTGTTACGCCCTGATCTATCAGGATGGATGCCATCGAATTCTTCGTATCCCGCTGGCAAATGAAGACCCTCAACCCGGGATGGACTACGTCGTTTATCTTGACTCCAAAGAGTCGATTGCAGGCACATACTCTGCCGGCGAAACGACATTCGATTACATCAACGACAACACGGATATCGATACCGTAATCGCAGGGCCAGGTTACGCCGACGCTGGCGAATCACTCACAGTCACACGGGTCAACGACCATGCCGTCAAAGTCACTGGTAACTACTCAGCCAGCGAGGTCTTTATCGGATCGTCATATACCATGAGCCTTGAACTATCCCAGCCATACGTCAGGGATCGAGAGGGCGCGACGATCCTTGATTACCTTGTGCAGATCGAGAGGCTTATTACCAACCATATCAACAGTGGTGATTACACACTGAAGATTGCCCAGGCGGATCGACCCGAAAGAACAAGACCTTATACCGTACCCAGAAACGGCGTTATCAGCCCATCCGGCTCGGCGGTATTCAGCATTGCCGCCATCGCAGACGATACCACGCTGACAATCGAATCTAATTCGCATCTGCCAGTTACGATCACGTCGGCCGAATTCATTACTTCCACAACCAAACGCAACCTATAAATCGAGGTAATACAAATGGGAATTGAATCTGCCGTAGCCGCTGCAGTGCTTGGGGGTGTTGCTGCTTATGGGGCTAACGAGGACGCAAAAGCCCAAAAGGCCGGCCAATCGCAAGCACTCACCGCCCAGGTCCAAGCGGCCGGCGTTGCCCGCGAGCAGGTAAAGGCCCAGGGTGATCTTGAAAAACAAAAGAATTTTGACGCAGCTCATCGCCTCCGAAGTACAGCCCGTGTTGCAGCTGGCGAGGCAGGTCTTGGCCTAAGCGGATCTACTAACGCGATATTGAGACAGATCAGCTTCGATGCCCAGGCCAATAACATCATTATCAACCGCAACACCAACATGGGGCTGGCCCGAATACAGAGCGGAATCCAGCCCGTAGGGCCAGCCATCGACCCGTTCACGAACGCCCTTGTGGCTGGAATGCAAGGCGCAGGATCGGGATTAGCGATAGGTGCCCAGCTAAGTTACGCAAATTCTCCGGAATAACGATTCCAAGTGTAAGGAACAAAACAAATCATGGTACAACGCAATAAAGGGACCGGCTTGCCACGGCTTGCGATTGGCTCTTTAAATGCACCTGGCATTCAGCCAGCCATGCCAGCCCAGCAATCCAATACTTTTGCTCAATTCACGGAAGGTATTATCAACCTTGCAGGCGGTGCTGCTGGTTCTTTCAGTCAATCTGCCAGAGCCAAAAACAAACAAACTATCCTCGACGAAACCGACCAGGCCATTGATGCGTTAATGGCAGGTGAGCAGGCACCGATCTTTACCACGAACCAGGCACAGGAGTTTTACGACAAGAGCCTTGCCTATCAGATCGCCAACGATACAGACGTCGAAACTATCGAATTAACCCCTGGCGAAAAGCCATCCGAAGCGATGCAGAGGTTTGTCACAGAAGGCCCAGGGGCTGCCCTAACCCCACAAGCACAGTTGCAACTGTCGAGATACTTGCAGCCGCGATACGCCGACATGCTTGCCCGTCAGAGCCGCCAGGCAAAGGTTGAGCTTTACGCCGAACAGGTTCCGCTATTTGCCGGTCGAGCCGCGAGCGAAGATGATTTCGGTTCGGTCATGGCTGATCGCGAAATGCTTTACCAAATAGGTAAAGCAAACGGGCAGACCAAGGCCGACGTTGATATAGCGTGGTCCAGCCAGGCATTTAATATCGCAATTGAAACCGGTAACGTTGATCGAGCGAAACAGATTGCAAAGGCCATTGAAACAACTCTTCCAGAACGTGCTATCCAGGCCGTAAGCAAGACAAAGGATCGGCTCGCAGATATATTCTCCGAAGATATAAAGCAGCGACTCAGGCAGGGTGAATCACTAGAGGCAATCCTTCCGGCGATCCACGCCGCGGCCAACGAAGACCATATTACCGAAACCGCGGCCGACCGATTGCTTGGTCAGGCCCAGGGCGAATACGCGGCCCAGCTAAGCTCCCATATGCCCGGCCAGCTCACCGCGGGCGACAGTCCCCAATCGCTATCGGCCGGCTACTCAGCCGTCAACAAAAACGGTTGGATAAGTACCAGCCAGATGAACTCGCTTAACTCCGATCTATCCCAGGCAACTCAAGCAATTGTCAAGGGCCAGGTGCTGGCCAACGCCCATACGTTTACCGCCAGCCACCTTGACAACTTCCGCCAATCAGGCGGAGCTTCAGTCCTTACCGAAGGCGATATCATAGCAGCCGCCGGCGGTAAGCCTGAAGGCATGACTCTGGAAAAATATACTGACCACGCGGCCGACAACAAGTTCGCCGAACTCGGCGAGGAAAACCTACCGACATTCGTTGAGTACCTCAGCGGTAACGGTATGACCTATTACCGATTTGAAGGCATTCTTGAAGGTGGCTATTCCGCGTCGACAAACTTCGCTGCAACTACAGACGGCGAATACAAACCGCCGGTGATCATCGATGCCGGCTACCAGCTTTACAAGAAGCTGCGTGCGATTGATCCCAAGCTGGCCAATAAACATATTTCAGTAGATGCCCAGACGTTCTACAGGGACAGGCTTACCGCCGAAGAAGGTGGCGCCGAGCCGAATGAGCAGGTCACCAGGGCGATCCGTGCCAGCGAATACAAGAGCGGTCTGACCGTAAGTGCAAAGCAGATCGAAACCGAGTTCGCCGGGCAACTGAAATTTGATCCAGGCTGGCTCAGTTTGGAAAAACAGATTTACAACTACGGCGATATTGTCCCAATGTTCATGCGATGGGTAAACCATGACATAGCATCAACTGGCAACTCTCCGGCAAGGGCAATCGCCAACGCCACCGAACGTTTTGATAGCCAGTTCGAAATCGTCAACGGCTTTGCTGTCCACGTCGGTAATCGCGTTATCCCCAGGGACTTTGAAAAGGTATCCGATTACATCATCGAGCAGTATATCGCCTATAACCCCGGCGAGGCCGACGCCGAAGACCTTGCAATAGCCCCCGCCCCTAACGGGCTATGGCAGATCGTCAACATGGCAACCGGCGGAAGACCAGTCGAAGCTGGCTTCGTTGATGGCGTTGGTGCTTTCACCGCCCCGCAACTGGCCCAGATGGGCTACGCCATGGCCAAACAGAACGACGCTGACGATGCAGACGCCTACGCCAGAGGACAGCAGAAAAAGGTCCAGTACGCGGAGGCCCGCCAACAGCAGACAAATAACAGGGGTTCCAGCACGCCGAACTACTTCCCGCATTACGAACGGAATATGAGGATTCCGCATCCCAAGACCCAAGATCCTGTAGCAGTTAAGGCCAGAATAGCAGAAGTCAAGACCCAGTTGGAAGATACCCCGCCAGGCACGTCGGTAATGATGCGGGATCAATACGGCAGATGGGTCGTATACAGCAACCAGAAATCACCATCAGGAACTGATGGCTTGACCCGCTATGCCGGCCCTGAGCTACTGACCAGCTTACCAAGAGGGGATGCGGGAATCCTCGCTGATCTGGATCGATCATTCCAAAAGAAATCGCAGTCACCAGAACAGGTGGCACAGCGGTATATCCCATTGGTTGACCTGGAAGATACGGTTGCTAAATACCAGCTGACAATGGTGCAGCACGACAAGCAGATCGATCAGATGAAAAGCAATCTGTCCAAAGCCCCGACCGGAACGGTTTTGGTGTACTTCAAAAAGCCACCCGAGCTACTTCACCCAACTGAAAATGGAATCATTTTCCTCAAAAGAACAGATAGCGGTATCACGCCAGTCAAGCGAAAGAACCTCACCGACCAACAGCTGGCGGATATGATAGTCGGTCCATATCTGGCCGAAGATCAATTGCTGCTGAATTCAATCGCCTCAGCGAAAGGCACCAGATGAGCAAGGCTTCAGCCTATCCGCCAGCGGCTTACGATACACACCGCCAGACCCAGGCCCTTGAGGCTAATCGGCCGGGATACTTTGAGTCTCTTGGCCCCGCTACAAAGACCGAATGGGTTTCCTCGTGGATTGTCCGCGACATGATGGGCAATGACTACCAGACGGACCCGAACTTTGTCTTCTCCGAATACGAAGATGAATTCACTAAGGGTATTCCCTACGAATATCGGGACCGCTTTCATGAAGCTGTTTCATACGAACATGCCGCCATGATCCGCCTGCAAACCCTTGACGTTCTCGAATCAGAGCAGAAACTTGCATCGGCCGGCTGGTCCGGCCTTGCCGCCAGACTTACCGCCGGCATGCTCGATCCTACCGTTATAGCAGCTACGATAGCCACCGAAGGCGCCGCAGCCCCATGGGCATTTGCAACCAAGGCCACGCGATTGCAACGAGCGTTACGGACTGGTCTCGTCGGTTTGGCTGTTGATGCGCCAGTTGAAGCCTACATGGCCTCACAAGATCCATCGCGAGATATGTCCAGCGTAGCCTTTGCACTTGCTGCCAGCTTCACATTCACCGGCAGTCTTGGCGGATTGCTTTCGCCAATCGAAACGCGACAGTTCCAAAAGGCCGGTTCCGACCTGGCCCGTGCAATCGAAGCCGATGAGATCGCAGAAGCCGGGCTTGAACTTACCGAAAAGGGCAAGCGGTATTACCGCCTCGCCAGTACCAATGGCGATGAGTTGATCGAAGCCGATCACATGGATGTACTATTCGAAGGTCTCAAAAATGCTTCGGGCGAAAAAGGCAGGTCCATACTTGGCCGGCTTCGGTTTGGCATGACCGGCCGCGGAACCCAAAGCCCCATCGAAGATACCAGGCGGCTGTTCCGCATGATGGCACAGGATATCCTACCCGACGCCAAAGGCGCACCAACAACCCTGTCGGCCACCGAACTGATCGATCTTCGGTCACGCCAACTGGTAGCCGATCTCTATCCGCCAATCGATAGTAGCTTCAAGGGCTGGGCTAAGCGAACCGGGCAAAAGGCCAGCCGTGCAAATCGTAGAACATTCGCCGAAGAAGTTGGCCGTGCAACCCGAAGACCCGTTGACGAGATAGCAGACCCCGACGTTGCGACTGCAGCGAATAAGGTTCGTAGCGTCCTCAATGAATACCTCCACAGGGGCCAGCGTCACGGCCTGGCAGGCTTCGATGAAATACTTGATGACCCCAGGTACCTGATGCGTATCTGGTCAGCCAAGGGCATCGAAACTCTGACGGCCGAGGTCGGCCAGGAGAATGTCCACCAGCTTATCAAGCAATCGCTTGCCCAGGGTGCAGGCCAATTCACCGAATCCCAGGCCGACGCAATCGCCAAGGCACTTCGGATTAATACAATTCGCCGTCAGTTCGCACCCGACCAGGCACACACCCCGATCTGGAATAACAATTCAACCGATACTCTCGAGCGTATTCTCCGAGAAGAATTGAACCTTGGCGATAATTACGTTGACGATATCCTCTGGTCAGTCACCAAAGATTCAAAGTCCGGCCAGGCTATTAACCGCACCAAGCGAAGGCTTGACCTCGATGAAGCTACATCGATCACCGCAGTTGATTCAGCCGGCAACCCGATCAGAGATATCAGTCTCGATGAACTGCTGGAAAATGACGCCGTTGCAATCGTCCAGTCCTATGCCCGCCAGATCGACGGCGCCATAGCAGAACGCAAGATCCTCGAAGCCTTCGCTGAAGAAGGTGAGGCGGCGGTACCCAGCTTTGAAACACTGCTGGCCCGAATGGCTGACAAGGTTTCCCAGATGGGTAAGCCCAACGTAGCCAAGAAGTTCGCCCGCGATGCAGCCAGGGCCACCGTTCTCAATAAGATCATCACCGGCCAGCCCCTGGGCACCGTGTCCCCGGAAATTGCAAAATGGCTAAGTCGCATTCGCCAACTTAACCTTCTGCGAGTAGGCGGTAAGTTCGGCCTGGCCCAGATTCCCGAAACCGGCCAGCTGATGGGGGCAGCAGGATTCAGGGCAATCTCAAAGCATGTTCCAGCTATGAGGCTTCTGCATAAACGAGCCCTTGACGGCAAGCTTACAAACGAAACTCTCCGTGAAATCCAGGCGATTACCGGCGAGGGAACAGATGGCATAGGAGTTGCCCTTGGCCGGCATACCCACAGGTTCAGCGACTGGGGCGCTGTCGATGCTCCAAACATGTCCAAGGTCGATGATACCATCGAAGCTGGCGGAGACTGGCTGAACAAATGGGGTTCGGGTATGACCCCGATCAATGAACGGCTTCAGATGATGGCCGCTCTTGCCGCAACCCAGAAGTTTGTTGATTCGGCCTTCGGGGCAAGAATCCCAAGCCCGCGACGGCTGGCCCTGATCGGCCTGTCACCCCAAGATGCCGAGGGCGTATTCAAGCAGATTCGTAAGTACGCCGAGACAACCAAGGGCCACCTGGGCACCTCTTACCGCAAGATCAATATCGACAAGTGGGATGACGCCGAGGCAGCGGCCAAGTTCGTTACCGGCATTTCCAAGTGGTCAGGCAGGGTAATCCAACGTAACGACCCCGGCCAGTTGGCAGCCTGGATGACATCAGACGCTGGTCGCATAATCACCCAGTTCCGCAGCTTCACGATATCGTCATGGGAAAAGCAGGTTCTTCACGGACTCTATGCCCGCGATCTGCAAGTTTTCAGCGAATGGTCCGCATCAATGCTGGTCGGCTCACTGGCCTATATCAGCCTGCAATACACCAACTCGATTGGCCGAACCGACCGCCAAGAGTTCCTCGCCGAAAGACTTTCACCGGTTGAGATCGGTAAGGGTGCATTCCAGCGTGCAGGCTTCGCAGCAATGTTCCCATCGATGATTGACTCAGGACTGATGATGATGCGACAGCCGGCGGCATTCAGCTATGGCCGGACAACCGGCATGGCAGCGGACTGGGTATCGGGTTCACCGTCCGTAGACTTCCTGCAGAAATCCATTAACACTGTCTCCGGAGCGATCGCTGCAACGACTCGCGGCGATTACCAATGGTCCCAAGCGAATCACCGGGATCTTACGTCGCTGATTCCCTTCCAGAACATGGCCGGCATTCAAAATGTCCTGCAGGCAATCGGCGGTACATTGCCACAACGATCAAAGGAATAGGAACCGACAGCGATGACCGATGAGCAAAAGCCGAAAGATATCCTGACTCAGATGTCGGATGCGCTGGACCAGGCACTTCTTGACCAGCTGACGAACCCTGTCCCGATGACAGATAAGCACGGTCACCCAGTCAAAGACGAAAACGACAAGATCATCTACAAGCCGATATCAGCTGCCATACTTGCCCAGGTCCGCAACCGCCTGAAGGACCAGGGCGGCGCCCCCCTCGATGACGATGATGCCGATGGCGAAATGAAAAAACTCGTTGACGGTATGACCGAAGCAGAACGCCAGGTGCCTGAAGTTAGATACCACGAAAAGGACGCCACATCTCCATGAACAAAACTCAAATGACGGTCGAGGAGTACGAACAAAAACTTCACGACTCGTTTCGGTTCTTCCTGAGAGAAGTTCTACGGGCAGCAAACAAACATCTACCCGATCCAATTCAGTATGATGTTTCTGACTGGATTCAAAACGGCCCGCGACTGAGAGGCATCCGGGGCTTACGGTACTTGTCGAAGACATTCATTGCTTGCGTCTATGCACTCTGGCGGCTTTACCGGAACTCAAACGAACGGATTCTTATCGTATCAGCGGCAAAGAAAAACGCAGCACAATCGTTTCATATGATCCGAGGATGGATACTCAAGATACCATTCCTCCGTCACCTTGCCCCCAGAGCGGAAATCAAGCACGGCCCCAACGCCAGAAAATGGCGAGACAGCGGAGAATCTCTGGACGTTGGCCCGTCCGAAATAGACCGGACCCCATCGGTGACCTGCATCGGCCTTGGCGGTCAGCTTCCCGGTAACCGTGCCACGCTAATCATTGCCGATGATATCGAGACAAAGAAGAACACAGTTACCCAGAACCTGAGAAAAACGCTACGCGATGACGTCGACGAGTTCGTATCGATCGTTGGCGAGATAGGCGATGTAATCTTCCTTGGGACACCGCACCACCAGGAAAGTCTTTACGATCACCTGCAGGAACTTGGGTACGCATTCCGATCCTGGCCGATTCGATATCCAACCGCCGAGGAAAGAGTCCCTTGCCTGGCCCCACAACTGCAAGCCAACCTTGAAAAAGGTCTAGCCAAGCCGGGCGATTCGACATGGCCGGAACGATTTGATAACGATACGATCCTTGAACTTAAGGTCAGCCGAACAACCTACCTGATGCAGTACATGGTTGTATCTCACCTATCCGATCAAGACCTGTACCCGATCAGGCTTGCCGACTTTATCGTCTACCCCACTCACCGCGATCAAGCACCGGTATCAATCGCATGGGGAACCAAAGACAATAACGGCTCGACGGCTATCGAGAATATTGAATCTGTTGGATTCGGTGAAGACAAGTTCCATGGCCCTATCATGGTCGACAAGAACTGGAAACCATATCACGGAACCAAAGCAGTACTCGATCCCGCCGGCCGCGGGGCAGACGAAATGACCTGGGCGATTGCCGGCCAACTTTATGGCAACATCTTCGTTAAACACGTTGGGGCATGCAACGGCGGAGCTACGTCAGAAAACCTCACGCAAATCGTTCTTGACCTCAAACGCCATGGAGCAGATGAGCTTCACGTTGAATCAAACTTCGGCGGCGATGCCATGGCCCAACTGCTTGAAACTCATATCGCCCGCCACTGTTGCAAGCCGGAAGAAGATGAAAACTACCCCCAGGGCTGGAACTGCACAGTAATTCTCTATCCCGCATCCGGCCAGAAGGAGCTCCGGATCATCAATGCCATTGAACCGGCGATGAACTCCCACCGCATCATCATCGATCCATCAGTTGCAGCCAACCAAAAGCTCTGGCAGCAGGGCGTCAACATAACTCGCGACCGTAACTGCCTCGAGCACGATGACCGCATCGAAGCCTTCGCCGAATGCATCGGGAAGTACACCCAGCTGCTTAATCAAGACCAAGACGCCATGGCCAAACGCGAAAAGAAAAACATCTATCAACGCATGCTGGACAAATACGCCAGACTCTGCAAACCAAAGCAACCAACCAACGCATTCAGGCACCGGAACCCCTGAAACAAAACCCACGAGAATCGATCCTAAGCGACGATCCCCTATATCACCGACCGATGGCCCATCAATACCCCCGATCATCCAGTCACGCCGCAAAGCTCGTGCCTCACGACAATGCAATCACTACTCAAGTAGCGATGTGTAGAGAATACCACCAAAGTTCGATTCGTGTTTTTGACGAGCAAATCGTCATGGTCCCCTTTGACACTAATGATCAGCCAGTTTCCCCCCTTACCCCCCTAAAACAATAGCATCTAGCTACGCGGGCTGGCAGTCTACCCTTATAGAATAAGTACTTACAGCATCTTTGGGGCGATCCTGGGGCAATCCGTCAACTATTTGTGAAACCAGCTGCAAAGTGCCTGCAAAGTTTTCGCCCATCGCTACGCGCTTCGATGTAATGATATATCCATGGTCCTAACAGTAGCTGTAGCTATAACTCTACTCGATGTAGTTGCATTCTGGATCGAGACCATCGACCTACTACAGCTATAACTATGGTTCTATAGATTGCTACTTGATAGTTGCTACTAGTCCCTAGTGGGTTAACTCCATAGGTTTGGTTGTAGGTTACTGGGTATAGATCTGGGCTTCAGCTGTAGTTGATAGTTGTAACTGTTGCGCTATTGTCTCTACTGTTTTTTTCTATTTCTTCTGGCTCTATTCTATAACAGAGGCGGGATTTAGGAAAACGCTGGTAGCTATTTGTAGGGAATGGTAATTAATTAGTTGACAGGATGCCGAAGAGAGTTACTATTAGATAGCGTAGGTTCTAAAAGGGAACCTTCCAAAGTAAAGGGTTAACACCATGCAACTATGCGAACAGTACCGGCCAAAGACCTGGGATGATTTCATTGGCCAGGACAAGCTTATTAAACGAATGCGATTCGTACTCGACCGGCCAGGCTTCGGCGATGGATCAGGTGAAGTCTTCTGGATCTCGGGTGCATCGGGAACTGGCAAGACAACTCTTGCTCAGTTGATATCCAGACAGCTTGGCGTAGATCCTGGAGCAAGCTGGAACTATACCGAACTTGACGGCGATAAATGCCATGCCGATATGGTCCGCCAACTGGACCGGCGAACCCATGCAAGTTCAATGTTTGACGAATGGCAGGTCTTCATAATCAACGAAGCGCACGCCATGTCTAAACAGGCTATCAATGCTTGGCTGACATTGCTTGAAAGATTGCCGGCCAGGTGGGTTGTCATCTTCACAACTACCGAGAACCCAGACGCGGAGCTATTCGGCAACTTCACCGAGCCCTTGCTATCTCGTGCCAAGGTCTTCGAGTTTTCCAATCAGGGCTTGGCTAAGAGATTCGCAGAGCGTGCGCTTGAGATAGCCAGATCGGAAGGTCTGGACGGCCAGCCATTGCCTAAGTATCTGCGATTGATTCAGGACAAGCACAACAACTTCAGGGCAGCACTACAGGCGATAGATTCAGGCTTAATGATAGCCTAGATGGAGATGATCAAATGGAATTGACATTAGGACAACGAATATTTTACACCGGCGATATGGCTAACTTTGAAGACGCGGGAACTGTTATCGCAGTGAATCCGCCAACCAAGTTTTCCAGGCAAGGTGATTACAATCTTGAGTTAGACGATGGCAGGGTCTTCCGCAGGATTTCACCGTTAAGCTTTGATCCTGGCCCTGGCCGGCGATTCATGCCGCTGGATGAGTATCACGCCAGCCGGCGAAAGGAAATACAGCTGGCCCAGAAAGCTTTTAAGCAGCTCTTTCAGAGCAAGGGGGTAAGCAATGTCGGATAAACCAAACACCTGTCCCCGCTGTGAGGCAAAGATATTCATTGATGCTTGTGCAACCTTTGGCAGGCCCATCGCTGAAAGAACTCTCGAAACAGAAACGATGATGGAACACACCGTCGAGCGATGCCAGGCGAATCAGATCATCGCCCTTAAGGCCAAACTAGAAACAAGTTACGAGACGATTGCTCATCTTAGAATTCGGTGAAGTTCAAGATGAGCCAGCATTAAAAAACCCCAGCACGCTTCGGCCTGGGCTTCCACGGTCGGGGTTAAAAGGGTTAACGGAACGAACTTAACATGAAAGGAACTGACATGCCAGACAAAGGGTTTGAAACTATCCAACTGAAGAAGAGCCTGAGGACCAGGGAGCTTCTGGCCGAGGCGGTTAGGTTAACGCCGCCTGATGAGCTTGGCCGGAAGGTACCGGCCTACGCCGTCGTTGATCGGGCAATCAAGGAACACGTCAAGAAGCTGGCCAGAACAGCGAAAGCGAAGGGGTAACATAATGCCTTGCATCGAAAAAGACTGTAACAGCTTCTTTCGTGTAACGGGAATGTTACCTCCTGGCAAAAGCGAACCAGCGGATATTGCTGGCCAGGATGAATTCTCGCGTGACGAAGTTCGGCAGAAGCTTTGGGATTTATATAGCCGGGCCGTAACGGGGGCTGATGAACTCAATGCCAAGCTAGCCGAACGTGATGCGGTTATAAACAAGCTGCCAAAGACGGCTGATGGGGTAGTTCACGCCAGGTACGATAATCTCAATCTTTACCACCCAAGCCATACGAACTACCGAACCCATACTTTCAACATACTCATCTGGAGTAATGATCGCTGGCTGACTGCTGGTTGGGCGGGAGACCGCGTACCTGTATCTGAATGCTACTCCACTCCCGAAGCCGCCCAGGCTGCAGTGGAGGCGCAATAATGGATTTCATGAAGCCGATAATATGGGGCCTAAGTGCTTTCGAGATTGGGTTTCTGATGTTCTTGATTGCATGCGCCGTACCCATCATCATAGCAATGTATTTTAGTATTAAATTCAAGATTCCTTTTGGAGGTATGGCTTCACCGACGCCTCTACCACCTTCAATAGTTAGGAAAATAGCCGAAGAAGAAAGGAAGGCCAAGTCTAATGATAACAGTAAGAGTTGAACCGAACGGAAAGTATTGGCGGGCCAGGTGGACAACACCGACAGGCCAGCGAGGTAGCAGGGGGCTTGGCAAATGCTCCAAGCGAGAAGCCAAGGTCAAGGCCAAGCGATTGGAACTCGAGTTGAATAACGGCCGAGCTTCCAGCGAGCGGGCCCCAACCCTGGAAGAACATATCAAGAGATTCTTAGCCAACAGGCTGGACCTGGCCGAAGGTACTCGCGATCTGTACGAACAGACCGGGAGATATCTCAGAGGATTCTTTTCGCCAGGCCTACGCATCGACAAGATCACCAGATTCGAGGCTGCAAATTGGCGAACAGCTATTGCTACAGGAATGTTTGTTAAGCTGAACAAGCGGGAATGTAAAACGCCATCAGAATCAACGGTCTGTCGGCATGTCCGAGAGGCTAAGACTTTGTTTCAGATGGCGACAGATGAAGACCAGATCCCATTGAATCCATTTTCCAGGCTCAACGGAACCGCGCCTATCCCCGACAAGAACTGGGCATATATCGATCAGACAACCCTGGATAAGTTTCTCGATGCTTGCCCAACGCTGGCCTGGAAGCTTCTCATTTCCCTGTGTCGCTTCGCAGGACTCCGCCAGGGCGAAGCATTCCGCCTTGACTGGAATCATATCGACCTGGATGCCAGGAGGCTAACTGTGGCCAATCCTGGCCGGCACAAGACCACGAAGAAACGAACCAGAACGGTTCCGATCACCGGTTCCTTGCATGATATTCTTTTTGAGGCTTTCATGTCAGATGACCGCGGGAATATGGTTGTTCAGCCTGCGGATCTACCAAAGCAGAAGCATCTTTGGAAAGCGTATCATTCAATCTGTGAGAAGGCAGGGCTTGAACCCTGGGCCAGATGGTGTCATACTCTCCGCAAGAATTGCGAAACAGATTGGGCTGCAGTTCGTCCAATCCATGTTGTCACTGAATGGCTGGGCAATTCACCAGAGGTAGCCATGAAACACTATGTACATGCAACAGACGATGACTTCAAGGTTGCAAGTAAGTTTCAACTTGCCCCAAAATTGCCCCAATCAGCTAACAGCCAAGAGGTATCCGAAAGCCAAGAGCTTACAAATAAATAACTTGCGGGCGTAGCTCAATGGTAGAGTGCCAGCTTCCCAAGCTGGATGTTGAGGGTTCGAGTCCCTTCGCCCGCTTAAAACTAATTCGTGCTGAATCCTCTCTCCCAAGTTCATCTCTCTGGAAAATCCGCCTGATACCTCACTTTTTGTATGCGTCTTTAATCGCATTGACCGTGTTTTCGGTATTGTTGATAGAACTGGCGATCATACGGAAGTTAATTAGTGCAGCTTTGTACCCATCGTAATGCTCGGTTATAGCCGCAGCGGTTGCATCGGTGACAATCATCACCTCGAATCCCTGCTCGATCAGTTCTCGCATATGCGATTCAACGCATAGATTCGCAGACATCCCAGCCAGGATTACCTTGTTAATGCCGGCCTTGCGCATCTGCAGAACAAGGTCGTTCGACTCAGGCCCATATACCTTGTGCGGGCTGGTCACGACGGTTTTGCCGTTGTTGATATAGGGCTTGTACCGCTCAAGCCAATCGGACCCCGAGCCCTTAAAATTCTTCACGTCGAGCTGGCTGGGACGATCAAACATCTTGATTTCGTGCATCAGCACTTCAAGCGTGCCCTCGAATTTCCAGCGGTGGTCGCTTGGGTAGTAGTAGTGGGGCGAGATGAATACCGGCAGTCCAGTTTCATCTGCGACCTTGAATAGGGCTTCGAGGTTCTCAACAGTTCCGTTGGCTTTGACGCTCTTGGAGACAACATCCCAGGCGACTCCGTCAGGTGTCAAAAAATCGTTCTGAGGATCGGTTATCATCAACGCCGTCGTGAGGGGTGTTATATCGAAGCCGGGCATTGGCAGCCCGTCGTTTACAGGCGGAGTTTTCGCTGTGGCAACGACCACTTCGGCGTTTTTAGTTTCAACTTCCTTGGTGCTGTCGTTATGGTTCTTCGCCAGAGACGTATCGACGTATACCGCCACACCGACAAAACCGACCAAGATCGCCAGAAGAATAGTTCGTGGAGCCATATCTATATCCCCCCTAATTTGTGTTGGGCAAGCGCAACCGTACCAGCCGTCATTCAGACCAATACTGAATCTTAGCGCCAGTCCCGGCCAGCTACTCAAAATCCTTTCCGCTCGTATACATCAGATATGAATCGGGTTGAGGGGGGGGATGGGTTCCCTTCGCCCGCTATTAACGCTCGTTGACTTCAAACGTCAACGGGCTTTTTTTATTGCCGGTAGGGGTTCATTGTCGCAAAATGAGGACAAGACATCAGACTAAATGAAATTGAAGTTATGGTAGTAGCGAGCAAGAACTCGCAATGAGTTATCGCGACCTATAGGCTTTGGGGTGGAATTAGTCGAGCAGTATGTTGCAAATGGAATATAGGTTTTCTGTACGATCAACAAGTCCATGATTAGGATTATGGAATGAGAACGCTATCCAGTTCGTGCTTTTGCTTGCTCAAAACCATGTGTTAGTCCGTCAAATACCCTCTGGTTTACATTCCTAATGAGAATGCGTCCTGTTGACTCATTACCAAGTACTTCCATTAGGATCACCCAAAAAGAACAGCCGGCTGAATACGAAAGGGCCGTTATCCCTTCGAAATCAAGCGTGATGTCCCCGGATGTACTTTTGAAAGCATCTGAGACCACTCGGAACAGTATGCCGCCATCTTTGGTACCGGATACGGTAGTCGAGGGGCTCATTGCGTCAGCCACCCGGATGGTGATACCTTGTTCATCCAAGTCTGATCGGTGCTGATGTCTTTGTTCTTTGGACATACTCATTCATGCGGCTTCTGCTAAGGTTGATGGACAGAACGGTGCCTTGCCAATGATTGCATTCAATAAATTTTACACGATCACTCATTCGCCTCCTACGGTAATTGCCCGACAACAGGGAAAATCCTCCTCCTGTTGATTTTACGATTTGGTCAATTTGGTAAAGGCCCTGCCCTTGGTTACGAGAGTAGCCAAACTCATCTTTAGCATTCGGTGATCCACTAATGCTTGTGTTACAAGCTAGTTCAGTGGCCGAACGGTGGTCAGGTATTGTTAGTTTTCTGTTACAACTCAATGATCGTTTCAGGCCTACGCCAGGATCGGCAATTGAGATTGAGTAGCGGCGATCAGTTCCTCCGTCCCGGTCGTATGACTGGGCGACGGCGAAACCAGTGGTTCCGGCATGATCAACAATGTTGCAGATGCTCTCAAATAGACAGTTGTGAAGGTCGCTCTTCAACTGAAGTTTGGCATCACCGATTGTGTCTGCTAACTCTGTGGCTACAGCTTTGGGATCACAGTTCGAATCGATTCTCATCATGGTTGCGAATCTGCCTGCTTGTGGGTGACGCGCAAACTGCTCATCTTTAAATAGGCCAAAGTGTCTAAAAAAATCCATTCTTTGTAGGTACTCAAATGGGAAGCATTTGGGGGCATTAAGGAATAAAACAGGTCTTGATCTACAAAGTTGTTGACGTACAAATGACGCCAACAGGGCTATTCCTGATGCTTCAATAAAATCAAGGGTCTTGAAGTCAATCTCCATATCGCCCTGGTCAACTTGGGGGATTTTCCCAATTGCATTTAAGATGGTTATGAAGTCTGATTGTTCAGGCAGATTTAGTTTTGCCATCGCTTACCCAGATTAAGTTCCTAGATGCGCTATTCGACTGAAGATTATAGCCGAAGTTCCCGACTGAGCAATAGGTTGTAGTAGGTAGGGCGTGCTATTTATTGCACGCCGAATTTTTGGCCATTCGCTCGGTGTGCAACGAGTAGCACACCCTACTAGGAGCATGCTTCCGCGAGCGGACGCAAGGCACCCAGAAATTTTGTAGTAAGTGGGGGTTGGCGCTTACACCCGCTGGGTATTTCCGGGTAACTGTCAACGACAATTGCGTCTTACAAAAAACGCGCAAAAAGGGTCGTGTCATTTTTAAGCTCGCCGAGAAAATGAGAAAGTTTTGCGGCGGTTAGTTACCGGCCCGGCCGGAGGTTGCGGCCGGGAGGTCAAATCTTACATCATGTTTTGCGCGCGCAAAACACGTCGGCGGTCAGATAGTGGGTGCGTTTTCTCTACCCACTGCTTGGCAAGCAAGCACTGCTGCCCCGATACAACTTTCACATCCGAATATGCGACCACCCCGAAAAGAAATCATTCCCCTCGCCTTCATTGAAAAACATCGAAGAACTGCGAAGAACTAGCAAAAGAATCGAATTCGCTCGAGAA
>SDBS01000172.1_pt1 | contig 54971 bp, 48 predicted proteins | sample 2277091 | NCBI WGS metagenome assembly SDBS01 (sample SAMN10404972, study PRJNA504765) | marine sediment metagenome | isolation source: marine sediment core GS10_PC15, 163 cmbsf | place: Arctic Ocean: Southern Knipovich Ridge | collected 2010 | reverse complement strand
ACTAGCTACTGCTTCAAATTTATTTTCTTCAAGAATCAATCTTCGATTAATCTCCAATACACATATATTCGAAATAAGATTTATCTAGTTTCTTCCACGCCACTTTTTCGAAATATGCTTTTTGATAGTAAAATTAGCATTTATCATAATTAACTTCAATATTTTACCAAAGCATATATAAGTAAGAATTGTTAAAGCATTGGAAGTTTAAATTCTTCGGTTGGTGATATTCATGGGTAAGGATCATAAAAAAATGATGGAAAGTAAGAAAAATAAGAAACGAAAAGTCAATAGATCAAAGAATAATCGTTGAGAAATTACTTTTCATATTAAAAGAGGTGTACGATCTCTTTTTTTTTAAATAATTTATCATTATACACTCTTTTTTTCAATAGATAGGAAAAGAATCAGTTAATTGATCTTAATTCAAGCAATTGTTGTACTTCAAATTGACTTTCAGATCTACATTAACTACTCAGATTTTACAAGTTCGATCGAGAATCGTAAAACTGTCTCTACAGAGGGAAATGAATAGCATCGTTTTGATTAACCACTCAACGGAAGAGTTCACTGAAATTTCTTCATTAGACTTGGATCTCTCGATAATTCATAGTATCGGGATTAAAACTGATAAATGGCCATATTTTGGTTTTAGACTTAAATAATCATCATCTTCGGAGATAAGAATAGATAAAATTGTTTGGTATATCAAAAAGGATAAGGAAGATTTAGAGGAAAAAGTGGAGAATTCTTTACAAAATTATGTAAAAATATGTATGCCAGGTATTAATGAACTCATGAACTTGAAATTTAGAATTAAAGAGATTAATCATCGTAAGATAAAAAAAAACGTAGAAAAAATAGAAAATTGTATGTTAGTCTTTTGTTATTAGTTTGATACCAGTCATTTCCCTAGCTTCTTTTACAGTTGCTACTTCTCTTCCAAGATCTTTAATTATTTTTACTAAAAGTTCTACATTTTCAGAAGCTTTAGTAGGTATGTCATCTCTATGGGGATATAAATAGAACTGGTCCTCTAAACCAACCCTGATAACCTGAGCGCCATACAAGAGACCTATAACAGCCATAGGAAGCCAATTTCGCCCTGCAGGATGAAGACCTAGAAAAACGTCTTTATCAGGCATATTCCTCTTAACCATTTCCATACAATTTATAGTTAAACGGTAAGACCATGGATCCTGATGTGTAAATTGATCTATATGTTTTCCGAGCTGTAAAGCTATCCAATAAGGTTTCCAATTTGAAATATTTGTATCAAATAAAGTAGTCTTTATGGTTTCAAAAGCAAAAGCTTCTACAGAGTACATTGGTTTGATACAGTTCTTTTCGAAGAATTTTACACCCTCAATTATTGAATGATGACTATGGATTGCTCGCCCTTGACTGTAACCAGGCATAGACATTACCATGCCACATTGAACATATTTATTTCCTTTCCCTAATTTGAGTAATTCCTTAGGATAAGATACATAGTCTGTCTCCCAACTCTTCGTGAAATCCCAACCCCAAGTGTGGTGGGCTGTAATGAAATCTACTTCATTGAAGGCTTGATCCATAATTTCAGCAAGGAGTTTAGGAGCATGTATTCGATTCATACCATCTGCAGGATCTCTGGGGTGTGTATGTATTACAGCGGCCCCAGCTTTTACACAGTCTATTATTGCGTCAGCTTGTTCTTGAATACATGTAAGCCCACCATTAGCTCCAGGCGGTAAATTTTCTACCCCACGATTTCTCCACCACCAAACAGGTTGCCACCCAGGAATTGCTGCTTCAATCACAACTTTCTTATCCATAGTCGGAATCTTTGGACGTATATAATGACCGTAATGAGCTTGTATCCGCTTTGGATCCATAGGTGTGTGGATAGTACTTAATGTTTCCATATATTTGAATGGTTTTTCAGCCATCTTTTCTTCACAATTATAATATGGAATGTAGATTTATAAAAAGTTAAGTATTTTTTAAAAAAATAGAGAGATGACTAATCACCATTATTTTTAGTGTATATTGTATATAATGAAGAAAGATAGTTCTTGATGTAATTTTAAAGTTGTATATCGAGTATAATTTTCAATTCTTTATCGTGAAAAAATCAACTTTTAAACAAGAATTGTTCGGATTCTAAATAAAAATATAGGATATAGAAGAAAAGGTTAGTGGACTACATTAAAAGACAAAAGGTTTAGTATTCATCGGCTGTGATTTTTTGCAGTATTTTTTTAAAGTATAATATCGATAAAGCTTAAAGTCTCAATTTAGTATTACTTTCAAAGTCTTTTTTCGTTATTAGTTATATATCTTTATTTAATATATTGCTAAATAGTTTTTATTCATTAAATGAGGGTTAGATAGAGATGGAAATCAAGAAAGTTGGATGTGTTGGTGCAGGGCTAATAGGTTGTTGTTGGGCTACTTTATTTTCTTCAATGGATATTGATGTTACTATTCAAGACACTAGTGAAGTTGTCCTTGAAAGTTCAATTGGGCGTATTGAATCGAACTTGAATTTTTTAAAGAAAAACGATCTTTTACGAGATAATAATGTTAAGACAGCACTTAAGAGAATTAAAACTACTTTAAACCTTGCTGAAGCAGTAAGTCAAGTAGATTACGTTGCAGAATCTGTTCCAGATAAATATCCGATTAAGAAAAAGATATTTAGAGAAATGGATAAGCTTACTCCGAAAAGTACAATTCTTGCAAGCAGCTCTTCAGGATTACTGATGACTGAGATTCAGAAAGTGACGGTGAAACCTGAAAGATGTGTGATGGTCCATCCGATACTCCCGATTCATCTTATACCTCTTGTTGAGATAGTAGGGGGTGAGATGACGTCAAAGAATACAATAATGAAAACTCGGGATTTCATGGTACAATTAGGTAAAATTCCGATTGTTCTAAATAAAGAAGTCCCAGGGTATATAATAAATAGGCTTCAATCAGCAGTGTTGCGTGAAGCTATTAGTTTAGTTGCTAATGGAGTGGCTAGTGCTAATGATGTTGATAAAGCGTTTTGTATGGGCTCAGGATTAAGAGACCCAATATTTGGACCCTACTTACGGGCTCATGTTGCAGGAGGAGGATTTGAAAGCTTCATTGAAAAGTTTCATCAGTCATATAAAATTAGATGGAAATCAATGGAAACTTGGACAGAAATTCCTCATTCTGCATTACAGAAAGTAATAAAGAGTGTTAATGAGATGGAAGCTATTCGTACTAAACCATTAGAAGAGATTGAAATATTGAGAAATGAGAAGTTAATTCAGATTCTTAAGCTAATGAGTAAACACCCTTTTTATTAAGTAATAAGCTAGAACAATTTTCTTTTTCAGTTATTTCTCATTGGTTAAGATACATATCGTATTCTTTTCTAAAAGTTTTTACAGCTAAAAGAGTTTCAAGTAAGCATACCTTAGAAGTTATGGTTAATCTAGTTAATAGTGTCTAAAAATAATTCTATAAAAAGCATCAATGATGTGTGGTTAATAGTGAAAATGAATAGAATTTTTTACAAAAGAAATGTGAAAGTGAATCTATAAAATATAAGTGAATATATTGATTTTTATTGGTTTAAAATCTTAACTATACTCTTATCAGCATTAACTATGACGTAATCTCCCGTTTTGATGATTAAAGTTGGATCATTATTCAGTTTATCAATTAGGGGTATTCCTGCAAGGATGGAACCAATCGCGATTATTAGATCAGTTTCGATATTGATTATGGCAGCCGGTGCAATTTTATTGTCAGCTAATCGCATAATTATCCATGTGCCACCGGTGGATCCTTTACCTTTTGGAAATACTAATACTTTTCCGGTTATACATTGACCTCTCAATTCATGAGTTCTATCAATAATTACTCCTCGATCTGGGTCAACCCCGGCTAGAAAGGAAATGGGTTGCGTTGTAACCAATGCTTCACCCGCTCCTCTTCCTTTTGATATTTTACGCCCTTTTAGCACAATCATATCTTCACACACCCCATTTACCGGATATAGCAGCATTTATGACCTGTTCTGTAGTACCAAAGAGAACATCTACACCAAGAACTCCATGACCATAGAATGTTTGTTTAGTGGAATCTGTCGCCATAGTCTTCCAACCAAAGAAATTTCGTGTTACTGCTGGGCAATAACTACATAGGACTTTAGCCCCAGAAGCCTCAATAGTATCAATGTATCCAGAACGTTTGGCTACTGTCATTATTGAAGATGACGTATTTATCCATAGATCTACATCTTTGTGAACTTTTTTTCCATTTAACAATTTTGCAGTTTCAGCCAGTTGATCGTACCAATAATGTGGACAACCCAACACTGCGAGATCAATTTCAATTCCTGATTCTTTCATGTAATGATTTTCGTAAGTTTCTTTCAATGCTACTCTATCGAAGGTTATTTTTTCTTCTGGATTATCGTTTCCAAAAGCTTTATTTAATGTAGGAGCTTCGGGAGTTATACCAATAATGTGAGCCATAGGGACTGATCCAGAAACCGCAAGAGCAGCGCATAATGCGTTAATGTCAGAGCTTTTAACATTTTGAGGAATATTATTAAAAACAGGTATTTTACTTTCAACTTTTTTGCCAATGTTATAACCCATAGCAGAGTAATCAGAACCATGCTTTAACTTAGTTTTCACATTAACCAAGACTGTGCCTTTACGGTTTTCATCAAGATGAAGTCCGTATTGTGGAGTTTTTCCAATAAGGCCAGCACAGAGAGCACTAAGTGCACTCTCTCTATTGGTTCTAGCCCCAATTACAGTGTTAATATAAGAGAGCGCGGAAGACTCTGCCCATGAAACGTGCTCACCATATCTTGGACAATTACCTACTAGAAATGGTGTACATGTAAAAGTTCCAACAGCGCCCAATTTTTTATAGGCCTCAATATTCCTTAACTGTTTCCTTACATATGTTTCAGGAAAAGCTAACTCTTTCCAACGGTCATATTCGATTGAGTGAGGATTAAGAGTAGTCAAAACTTTAAAATGAGCTCCATTTTCAATCATTTTCTCCAAGAAGCGTATTCCCGTATCTCCTGAACTTTCATAAGCAACAGAAGACAAGTGTGAACTTGAAATTCCAATCAATTTCTCAGCATTAAAAATATCGCCGATTGCTACTAAAACTTCCATAGCTTTCTGATAACCTAGCCCCTGCTCGCCACATAATATTTTTTCATCTTCTTTTTTCAGATACACTAGAAACCCACTGTATGTAAATACTTGCAAGCCATATTAATAGTAAATCAAGAAAAAGTTGAATACATCTATTTTTTTCATCATTTTCTTGAGTATTAACTATTGAACATCATATCAAGTTAAAATTACGACTCTAATTCAGTAGAAAGAGAATAAAATAGATTTACAGCCTTAGGTAATCCATATAATAGACATTTTCATTCAACAATAAAAAACTTAGCAAAGTTCAATATGATTTAACAAGAAAAATACAAACATTCTTCTAAGCATTATAAGTTCTAAATCAAATTGGTTACTGGTTTATATCTCAATCATATTCTCGCATAGATATATGCTTTATTCGCAAGGACTTGCTTTGTTATTTCGTCATATAGGTTTTGATTATGAGTATCAATAGTTACCATAAGAGGTCCGAAATCTTCAACTTTTAAAAACCATAAAGCCTCAGGGATACCAAGGTCAAGCCATTCCACAGACTTTACCCGTTTGATAGTTTTTCCTGCAAGTGCTCCAGCACCACCTGTAAAAGCACAATAGATTGCACCAAACTTCTTACAAGCTGCGGTTGTTCTTTGACCCATACCGCCTTTCCCAACGATGACATTAACGTGAAACTGTTCTATGAATTTATCCTCAAACATGTCCAGTCTCATACTAGTAGTCGGCCCAGCAGATATAATGTGATACTCACCATTCACTTTTTTTACAAGAGGGCCACAATGGAAAAGGACTTTACCCGATATATCTTTCGGGAGTGCTTTACCCGCAGCATGATATTCTAAGGCTCTACGGTGAGCAGAATCTCTAGCAGTGAACATATCTCCAGTAACGTAAATCACATCACCGATTTTCAATTTTCTAACATCTTTCTCAGAAATAGGAGTCTGTAAGTGATATTCAACCATTTAGATCAATCTTCTTTAATCTTATGAGTTAAGTATTCTACGCTTCCATCAAACGATATCTTTGCTGAAGCTTTTCTTGCAGCCCAACATTGGAAGGCTAGGGCAACAGGGAGACTTGCCGGATGTCGATGGGCATATTCAACGTTTACCCCTAGAACAGTTGTATCACCTCCGAGTCCCATTGGACCGATCCCCGTCATGTTTGTTAATATGAGAAGTTCTTTCTCAAGTTCAGCAACTTCAGATTCAGCATGGTGTCTACTTAAAGGTCTCAAGAGTGCTTTCTTTGCTAATTTCATAGCAATATCGATTCCTCCACCGATTCCTATACCTAAAATTACTGGAGGGCATGGTTTACCACTCGCAGAGATAACGGTGTCTACAATGAATCTTTTTATTCCTTTAATTCCTAAACCTGGATTTAGCATTCTAATAGTGCTTGTATTTTCACTACCACCGCCTTTTGGAAAAGCGGTTATTGTAAGAGCGTCACCAGATACAAGTTCCCAATTTATAAAAGGAATATATTTTCCAACGTTATCTCCACTATTTTTATTTGTAAAAGGGTTTACTGCGTTTGGACGAAGAGGAATAATTTCAGATGCACGTTTTGTTGCCTTTTTTAAAATCTGAGGGAGAGGAAAAATAATAGGGAATGTCTCTCCAACTGTAAGGTAGAAGATAATAGTTCCTGTGTCTTGACATATAGGTATGTTTGTGTTTGCAGCTAATTCAAAATTTTTGATTATGGTGATTAATTGGTTTCTAGCTACATCATTTCTTTCTTGTTCCAGAGCCATTTTAATGCCTTGTTTAACATCTAGTGGGAGTTCTGTAACTGCAAGTTTAAGAAGATTAATAGCAGTATTCTCAATAATCGCAGCTAACATTGATGCCACCTATCTTGGGATTGGTGCAATTAATTTTTCCTTCATCAGGAGCCTCGTCGTTTCTTGAGCATTTTGTATCATAAAAGAAGCTCGTTCCCATAAGCTCTGTCTACTTACTTTCTTCTGCGCTATTCCCTGCTCGATTGCTTTTAACCCTACCGCAACAGCTTCCTCAACATACATCTCTGTTTCAGCCATGGTTGGAATTATGTACTCCTCGTGTATTCCTTTCTTCTCAGCATAGTTGGCTATTGCATGTGCAGCCGTAATACACATCTCATCAGTGATTTTCATAGACATCACGTCTAAAGCACCCCGAAACACAGCAGGAAATCCCAAAGAATTATTCACCTGATTGGGAAAATCTGAACGTCCAGTTGCAACAATTTTAGCTCCAGCTTCTTTTGCTTCCCATGGCCATATCTCAGGTATTGGATTTGCTCCTGCTAATACTATTGCTTCATCTGCCATTTTAGCGACGTGTTCTTTCTTTATAACTCCTGGTCCTGATCTGGAATAAGCTACTAAAACATCAACATCTTTTAAAGCATCCATAATATCGCCAGTTCTTTCTTCAGTATTAGTTTTCTTACACATCGCCCATTTAACAGGGTCTTTCTCTTTGACATCTACTCTTCCTGAATTGAGAATACCTTTAGAATCAACGATTATAATATTATCAGCTTTAACTCCTGCAATCATTAAATATTTGGCAACATTCATGTTTGCAGAGCCTGCGCCTATTAATGTAATTTGAACCTCTCCCAGTTTTTTACCAACTACTTTCAAAGCATTAAATAATGCAGCTATCGTCACCAAGGCTGTTCCTTGTTGGTCATCATGCCATACAGGAATATTCAACGATTCTCTTAATTTTTCAAGGATATAGTAACATTTAGGTTTTTGAAAGTCTTCCAGATTTATCCCTCCAAAAGTAGGTGTTATCCATTTAACTGCAGAAATAATATTTTCAGCATCATCAGTACCCAAACATATAGGGAATGCATCTACGCCTCCAAGGTACTTGAAGAGTAATGCTTTTCCTTCCATTACGGGTAATCCTGCTTCTGGACCTATATTACCTAATCCAAGAACTCTAGTGCCATCTGACACTACAGCTACGAAATTCGACTTGTTTGTATGCTTATACACTGCACTTCTATTTTTGTGAATATCTTTACATGGTTCAGCTACGCCAGGGGTATACCATATTGAGAGATCGTGAATGGTTCTAATAGGAACCTTTGGAACCACTTGTATCTTCCCCGCATAGAAGGGATGATATTTCATAGCAAGTTCTTTCGGTTTATTAGCCTTAGCTAAAAGGTTCTCTACACTCAATTTTTTAGCCATTATATATTCCACTGTTTATTGTATGTAATGTATAGGATTTATTTAACATTACACGAGTTGAAGTGTTCCTTATTCGATTAAAAATCAATATCAATCACATCAAACATATTTTAAACTTAAAGGATAATATCTAGTAAAATTTCTACTATAATAAAATCTATTTTTATTTAAAATCGTAATAAAATTAAGACATTTAGAAAAAAAAGTAAGTAAAGAATTTTATAATAATGAGTACAGAAAAAAATATGTATTTAGAAGTTAGGGAGAGGAAAGAATAATAGTTGGAAAAATTAACCCATGACATAGTTATTATTGGAGCTGGAATTACAGGTTTGAGAGCAGCTATAGCCGCTGCTGAGTTTAATAATCATATCGACATAGCCGTTGTTTCGAAGGTTTATCCTGTACGTTCACATTCAGTTTGTGCGCAAGGTGGAACTGCTGCAGTTATGAGGAAAGAAGACTCGTACGATCTTCATGCTTGGGACACAGTTAAAGGATCAGATTTCCTTGCAGATCAAGATATTGTTGATTTTTTTGTAAAAAATGCTCCGAGAGAAATCATCACTTTGGAACATTGGGGCTGTCCGTGGAGTAGAACTCTTGATGGAAGAATAGCTCAACGACCTTTTGGTGGACATAGTTTCCCGAGAGCATGTCTAGCAGCTGATATGACAGGACTTGTCGAAATGCATACACTATACGGAAGGGCAGTATTGGAAGAAAATATAACGTTTTATAATGAGTGGTTCGTGACCTCCCTGATTATAGAACAAAATATGACAAAGGGTTTGACAGTTATTGATATGACGAGTGGAGAAATGTATGCAATACGAACAAAAGCAATCATAATGGCAACAGGAGGCTATGAGCGCATTTATGAGTTCACTACATTTTCACACACGTCGACCGGGGATGGAATGGCCATAGCCTATCGATCTGGTTTACCTCTAAAAGATATGGAATTCGTGCAATTTCATCCTACTGCGCTAATTCCCTCTGGAGTACTGATAACCGAAGGTGCCAGGGGTGAAGGGGGATATTTAATTAATGTTGAAGGTGACCGTTTTATGAAAAAATATGCACGAGAAAAAATGGAGCTAGCTCCCCGAGATATTATTGCTCGAGCTGAGACAATAGAAATTCAGCAAAAACGCGGGTTAGAAGGTCCTTATGGATCCTATATAGCGCTTGACATTCGACATTTAGGTGAAGAAAAAATAAACGAGAGATTACCACTCATAAGAGATGTTTCAATAAAACTGGGTGGGATAGACCCTGTTGAAGAACCAATACCAATAAAACCCGCAGCTCACTACTCTATGGGAGGAATCCATGCTAATATAAAAACGGAGACACATGCTTCAGGATTATATGCTGCAGGTGAATGTGCATGTTTGAATCTTCATGGAGCAAACAGATTAGGAACAAACTCTACAAGTGATTGTCTAGTCTTTGGTCACACTGCAGGTGAAGAAGCGGCAAAATATGCTTTTTCAAAAAATCTTTTAGAATTGCCAAATAGAAGGATAGATATTGAGGAAAAAAGAATTTTTAACGAGATTTTAGGCAATGAAGGTGATGAGCGAGTTTCAATTATTCGGGATAAAATGAGACGTGTAATGAATGAGAAAGTTTGGATATTCAGAAATGAAAATGAATTAAGAAGCGCTCTAAAAGATATAAAGAAACTTAAAGCTAGATTCAAAAATATTAAAGTCGAGGATAAAAGCCGAACATTTAACACTAGTCTCACTGAAGCATTACAACTTGACTTCACTTTAGATCTAGCCGAAGTTACAATAGTTAGTGCATTATCTCGAACAGAATCTAGAGGAGCTCACGCTAGACTTGAGTATCCAAAACGTGATGATAAAAATTGGTTAAAGCATAGTCTGGTATATAACACGAAGAATGGACCAGAAATTAAATACATACCGGTCACAATAACCAAATGGTCTCCAGTCAAGAGGACCTATTAGGAAGATTCACTCTTGAATTCTAAAAGTGAAAAAAATATTAAGTTTAAAATACAGCGTTTTAATCCAGAAAAAGATAAACAGTACATATCAACATATACAGTACCCGTCCGTGTAGGAACGACAATACTCGATATTCTCCTTTACGTTAAAGATAATCTTGATGGAACACTTACTTTTAGACATCAATGCAGAATGGGACAATGTGGAAGTTGTGGAGTCATACTTAATGGCAAACCAATGTTAGCATGTTATACACAAGTACTTCACCTTGGAGTGGACACAATTAAAATTGAGCCACTTACAAACTTGCCAGTTATAAAAGATTTAGTCGTCAACTTTGATTCATTTTTCAAGAAACATGCAAAAATTGAACCGATATTAATCAAGGCTGAGGATACATTCAAGAAGATCACTGAATTCATCCAAATACCGAGTGATTTAAAGAAATATTGGGATAAAGCAATATGTATAAAGTGTTCCTTATGTAACGCATCATGTCCAGCTGAGATAGATCCTAAATTTCTTGGACCCTCAAGTTTGACTGCAAATTATAGATTCATATTGGATACACGAGATGATGGTAATAATAAACGATTAAAGAATTCATCTGAGAGTATATGGCTTTGTACTTCATGCAATTCCTGTACAATAAATTGTCCAAAAGAGATCGATTGTTCAACTGCATTAACTGAACAGCGGAGTCTCATAATTGAAGATGGTATCCTTTTTCCGAAAACAGTGAAAGAAGCACTGGATAGCGCATTCAAGTACTATAATCCCATTCGGATGCCCTCTAGAAAAAGAAAAGATTGGAGTATAAACCTCAATATTAAAGATTTGTCTATCGTTAAAGAGACAAGAGTGCTATATTTTGTAGGTTGTTTATCATCCTATGATGATAGAAATAAAGAAATTGCAAAGTGTATAACAAAAATATTTAGAAAAATGGAAGTCGATTTTGCAACATTAGGAAATGACGAGTGGTGTTGTGGAGATCACATATTAAGATTAGGTGAAAAGGGACTATTTGAGATGCTTGCAGAGCATAACGTTTCAATGTTTAAAAAATATACTTTTGAAAGCATTGTAACAACATCCCCACATTGCTACTACACCTTTGTGAATGATAAACCGTATACTGATTTAGAGATGAAGGTGAAGCATTACTCACAATTCATAGCTGAAGCTCTTAAAAAAGGAAAATTGAAACTTAATAGAGAGATAAAGAAAAAAGTCACATATCACGACCCATGTTTCCTAGGTAAACGCAGCAATATCTATGATGAACCACGAGAGATATTGAGAGCAGTACCGGGTTTAGAGTTTATTGAGATGGAAAGATCAAGAGAAAACAGTTTCTGTTGCGGAGGAGGGGGGGGAAGAGTTTGGACAGAAGAAGCAGATCCTGAGAAGCGCCCCAGTGTTAACAGAGTTAGAGAAGCAATTAAGCTTGGTGTAAAGATCATAGCTACAGCTTGTCCTTTCTGCATAACAACTTTAGAGGATGCGATTAAGACCATAGATTGTGAAGATTTAATTAAAGTAATGGACATCGCAGAAATAATAGCAGAATCTATTGAATATCTTTAATCTAATGTTCTTCTTAGTCTATTGAAATGTTACGTTCTGTTATAGAATAGTCAATCAAAAAAATGAAGTTTTAATGATTATTTTCAGAAAAAAGGAATCTAATAGATTACTCCTAAAGATTTCCCAGTTTTAGCATAACGGGTTTGATTGAAAATGCTAAAGTTTATATCTTATCTTCCGTAAGAAAGTTTTTCTTTCTTCAACATCCATTTTCGTTTCTACACCTTTCGGCTTAAATCCATCTATAACACCTAGAATTCCTCTACCTTGTTCGGTTTCAACAAGTAATATTTGAACCGGATTGGCTGTAGCACAGTGGATTGTACACACTTCGGGGACATTTTTTATGGCATTCATGACATTTATCGGATAAGCATTTCGTATAAAGATAATGAAACTGTGTCCTGCACCTATTCTTAAGGCAGTATCAATCGCAGTTTGTTTTAAATCTTCATTATTTCCTGAGCTTCTGATTAAACATGGTCCTGAACTCTCACAAAAACTAAGACCAAATTTTAAGTTTGGAACTGAATTTACCAAGCATTCGTGTAAATCCTCCACAGTTTTTATGAAATGTGCAGTTCCGAGGATAAGATTACACTCACTAGGAGGTACTACCTTGATTACTTTAAATTGCATGATATTTTCTCCACAGTTTATATTATCAGTAATTGTTAAAGTAAACTGTATTCACTTTAAAGAATATAAACTATAAAATAGAATAAATTTAAAGAAGTGCATATTATTCAAGATGAGACTGGAGTAGACGTACAAAAAATGGGTATAAAAATAATTGGCCACGGCACTTGGTATGACAAGATAGCTCAAAAAATAATACAAAGAGAAAAAGAATTAAAAAGAGACCCTAAATTAATCAGAACAGAAAGTGGAATTGGTGCATCAGGGCTTCCACATATCGGAAGCCTCGCAGACGCTACACGTTCATATACAGTTGCTTTGGCAATAAAAGAACAAGGATACAATTCTGAGTTAATTGCTTATTCTGATGATATGGATGGTTTACGAAAAGTTCCTAAAGATTTTCCGAAGAAACTAGAGAAATATTTAGGTCATCCGGTTACTTCGATTCCAGATCCATTCAATAATTGTCATAAAAGTTATGGAGAACATATGAGTTATCTTCTCATGGATGCTTTAGATAAATGCAAAATACAGTATCGTTTCATATCGGGTACAGAAACTTATAAAAAAGGACTTTTAAACGATCAGATTGAAATTTTACTTAAGAACGCAAAGAAGGTCGGTCAGATTATTAATGAAGAAGTGGGTCAAGATAAATACATAAAAGCTCTACCTTACTTTCCGATTTGTTCCAACTGCGGACATATTTATTCAACAAAAGCGTATCAGTTCTTACCTAAAGAAAAAAAAGTTCTTTATATATGTGAAGGAGTGAAAATTAAAGGAAAATGGTTAGAAGGGTGTGGAAATCAAGGTGAAGTTGATTATCGAAGCGGAAAAGGAAAATTAAGTTGGAAAGCAGGAGAGTTCGCGGCTAGATGGGTTGCCTTCGATATAAAATTTGAGGCATATGGTAAGGATATAGCTGATTCTGTGAGAATTAATGACCGAATATCTAGAGAGGTCCTGAATTATGAACCTCCAATTCATGTACAATATGAAATGTTCCTTGATAAATCAAAGAAGAAAATATCAAAGTCTAAAGGAAACGTATTTACCCCTCAAGTATGGTTTCGATATGGTTCACCACAATCACTGTTGTTGCTAACATTAAAACGTTTTACAGGAACAAGAAGCCTGTCAGTTGCAGATATTCCTCAATATATGACTGAGTTGGATGAACTAGAGGATATATTTTTAGGAAAAAAGAAGATATCTGACGAGAAAGATAGGGCTAAATTGGTAGGGTTATACAAATATTGCTGGGGACTAAAACCACCTATTGAACCTAGTGTTCATCTACCCTATAATCTCCTTGTTTATCTAGCAATGATAGCACCTAAAGAATCTAAGGAAGATTACATCAAAGAGAAACTACGGATATATCAATATATTGAAGATGTATCAGAAGTTGATGAATCAAGAATTAAGTATGCTTTAAATTGGGCTGATGAATTTGAGGAAGTTGAGAAGGTAAAAATAATCCTAAATACCAAAGAAACAGGGGCAATAAGAGAGTTTATAGGAATTATTGAGAGAACGGAAAATGTTGATAAAATTCAGAGCGCAATTTTTCAAACAGCAAGGAAGTATGGAATAAAACCCAGAAATTTCTTTAGTCTTCTATATCAGGCATTAATAGGAATTCCAAAAGGACCTAAACTAGGTCCATACATTGTGGATATTGGAACGAAGAATGTGATTAATAGACTGAAGGAGATTATATAATACACTAAAAATTAAATATTTTCTTTTAATTACTATTTTTAAGTCTAGGTAATGTTATAACAAGTTTTTAAGAGCGATGTATGGTCCAATAGAAAAGAAAAAGTTATGAACAAATAGAGATATTCATCGATAAGTCCTAGTAACTCTAATAAGTTATACACATCTTAATAGAGAATTTAGAAATAAAGGAAGAATTGAAAAGCGGAGAAATCATAAATGTTTAATTCAAAATCTTTCATAAACGATAAGATAATCGAGATAAAAAACATTATTAAAACTAATAAAGCAATCATCGCATGTTCTGGAGGAGTCGATAGTACCACGTGCGCTGTATTGACTCATAAAGCTATTGGAGATAACATCATCTGTGTTTTCATAGATACAAATTTTATGCGCCCAGGTGAACCCAAGGATGTCTATACAAAACTGACCAATCCGCCTTTCAATTTACCCGTTAAAATAGTGAAAGGACAGAAGAAATTTATGATGGCTTTAAAAGGTTTAGAAGATGCAGAGGAGAAGAGAAAAGCTTTTAGAGATACGTTCTATTCAATTCTCAGCCGCGTAGCAAAGAGAGAACATTGCAGTTTCCTCGTTCAAGGTACTATCCTACCAGATGTTCTTGAGACAGTTAAAGGAATAAAAACGCAACACAATATCTTAGAGCAGATAAAGATAAGACCCCAGGAACTTTATGGATTTCAAATCGTTGAACCACTAGTTGAACTCTACAAATATCAAGTTAGGGAAGTAGCGAGAAAACTTGGAATTCCATCGGAATCTTCTGAGCGACAACCATTTCCAGGTCCTGGACTTTCAGTTAGAGTTGTTGGTGAGATAACTCCTAAGAAGTTGGTTGCAGAAAAGAGAGCAAATAGGATTGTTGAGAGAAAACTAAGCGTCTTAAATCCAGGACAGTACTTCACTGCAATCATAGATAATAAGAAAACATATTATAGTAATGTAGAGAGAGTTAAAATAAATATTAAAAATCTATTACAAAAGAGAAAAGTATCGGTTATTGTTGAAACACTGAAGACTAAAGCTACGGGTATAAGGGATGGAACTAGACTTTATGGCCGAATCGTTCTCGTAGAGATTCGAAATAAAAAAAATCAATGCGTTAAACTATCATCAGAAATTTTTAATTCCATTCAGGAGAGTGTTATACTCTTAGATAATGATGTTTCTAGAGTTCTATACCGGGTTACTGATCAGGATCGGATAGGTAAATGGATTGTTGCAATCAGATCCGTAGAAACGCTCGATTTTGTCACAGCGTCTATAACTGATGTCCCTTGGCGCATATTACGAGATGCAGGCAAACTTATACTGAGTTCAAATAGAGAAATATCTGCAGTTTATTATGATCTAACACCAAAGCCACCAGCTAGCATCGAATTTGAATAATAGTTTAACATTATACAAATCATTATTTATTACTAAAGAAACTCTTATCATATTGAGAAATTCAAAGTGCTTTACGCTTTTATAGATTAAAGATGTGTAATGAATTAGTATTAATATTTAGAATGATAAGAAAAATGAATCAATATTTTGTTCATAGACTGTGTCAAGATGAGGAAAAACCTTAGATAGGTGGTAAATGTTCGGTGTGTAAACGAAGGTGAATGTATATCTAGAGTATGTAGGTGAGAAAAACGAATCGTGAGAAAATCCAAAATATTGTAAACGAATATCAAGAGAAAAAAATTAGAATAGGAGTTCTTGGTTCACATTCTGCTCTAGAAATGGGGCATGGTGCTAAACAAGAGGGATTTGAAGTAGTTATTGTTTGCCAAAAAGGAAGGGAAAAGACATATACAAAACACTATAAAAATCTGTTTGATCAAGTTTTAGTGTTAGACAAATTTGTTAATATTATTGATGAAGAAAATCAAACTAGGTTAAGAGAATTAAATACTATATTTGTGCCTAATAGGTCCTTTTCAGTCTATGTAGGATATAATAACATAGAAGATAAATTTATGGTTCCTATATTGGGAAACAGAAATATTCTTAGAAGTGAAGAAAGAAATGCACCGCGAAATCAATATCACTTACTTAAAGAGGCGGGTATTTACACACCTAAAATCTTCAAGTCGTATAAAGAGATAGATACATTAGTAATAGTTAAAGTTCCTGAAAAGGAAAGAAGTATTGAAAGAGCTTTCTTTTATGCCACATCTTCAGAAGAATTCATAAAGAGAGGTGAAGAGAGAATAAAGAAAGGAATGATACGTCGAGGAGATCTTGAGGAAGCTGTGATAGAAGAATATGTTCTTGGAGCTAAGTTTAATGCAAATTACTTCTGGTCTCCAATCACAGATGAGATTGATTTATTAGGATTTGATCGAAGAATTCAAACAAACTTGGATGGCATTTTAGATTTACCTGCTGAGGAGCAAATTGAAGCAAGAATTCCATCACAAAACATAGAGATAGGACATATGGGGGCCACTATGAGAGAATCTCAGTTAGAGAAAATATTTATAGCTGGAGAAAAATTTGTCGAAGCTTGTAAAAGAGAATATCCCCCAGGCATTATCGGTCTGTTTGCTCTTCAAGGTGCTATAACGAAGGATCTTAAGTTTTACGTCTTTGACGCGAGTCTAAGGATACCGGGTTGTCCATGCGTTGAATCAACGTCGCCATATATGAAGTACAAGTATGGAAAAGAGGTTGGTCCTGGGAGAAGGGTGGCTATGGAGATAAAACAAGCTATTGAGAAAAACAAACTCGGGGAGATTGTGACATAAATAGTTCTATTAATGCTTGAATGAAATCGAGAGATTAGCAGGAGAAAGCAGAGCAGTATGATAGAAAAGGAACATAGATTTAATATATTGGAGAACTATGAAAAAGAGAAAATTACGATAGGTACTCTTGGGTCTCATTCCGCTCTGAATATTTTCAAGGGTTCAAAGGAAGAAGGATTTAGAACAGTATGTATTTGTAAGAAAGAAGACGAGATAATTTATCGAAGGTTTTCTTTAGCAGATGAAATTATTATAGTTAAAGATTTTAAGTGCTTACTAGATGACAAAGTACAAAAGAGACTTGAACAATTAAACACGATTCTTGTACCTCATGGATCATTTAATGCGTACTTGGATATGGATGATATCTTAAATAAGTTACATGTACCAATGTTTGGTAACAGGAAACTTCTACGCTGGGAAATTGATAGAGAACTGCAAAGAAAGTGGCTACAAAAAGCTGGTATAAAAATACCTAAGAGATTTAAAGACGCAAGTGAAATTGATGGTCTTGCTATAGCCAAGTTTCCAGGTGCAAAAGGAGGAAAAGGATACTTTCTAGTAAATTCTTCTGAGTCCTTTTACGAAAAAGCCGAAGATATGATCAAACGAGGACATTTAACACGGAAAGATTTAGAAAACACATATCTCCAAGAGTATATTGTGGGAGTGAATGTTTATCCCCAATATTTTCATTCAATATTGAAAAATGAAATTGAATTGTTGGGAATGGATAAACGATACGAATCAACAGTTGACAGTATAGGAAGAATACCTGCTCGTGAACAACTGCAAATAGGAATAATTCCAACGTACACCATTGTTGGTAATATTCCAATAACCGTGAGAGAAAAGTTGTTACGGCAAATTTTGAAAATGGGAGATAATGTAGTAAAAGTGTCTAAAGAGATCGCTCCACCGGGAATTATTGGTCCTTTTTGTTTAGAAACAGTTATCACAGATAACCTTAAGATATTTACATTTGAAATATCTGCAAGAATCGTTGCAGGAAGCAATGTAGGTATAGGTACCTCACCATATGCTTATTTAAAGTATGGTGAAGGGATGTATATGGGTAGAAGAATTGCACGTGAAATAAAAAATGGGATCGAAAATGATGAATTAGACAAAATCGTAATGTAAACCTTTTTTTAAAGTAGTATTGAAATTGCGTTAGTGTCTTCTGTTATATTAGTTTTCAATGCCTTACATAGTATATTCAAGTTCTAATCATGAATTTCTGAACAAATTAGATAAAGTGTAGTTAGTTCTTTTACACTCGTTTAATTGGAGTAATTGTACCTTAATTTTAAGATGATAAGTATATCTATAAAGTTTTAGTCGCTGCTTAAAAAGACCGCATTGTATATTACCGGTCATATCCAATTGAATGCTATTGTGGATAACGGATTTCGAATTCTAATAAATCTGTAGCTACTTCTGTTGCAAGGAAAATTTTCTTAGCTTCTTTAAGAAAGACGTCCATATTATCAAATCTAGGGCTTATATGTGTAAGGATTAATTTTTTTACATTAGCTTCTTTGGCGATTTTAGCTCCTTGACTTGGAGTTGAATGCATGTTTTCATTGGCTGTCTCTTTGTATTCATCACTAAATGTTGCTTCATAAATCAAAAGGTTTGCATCCTTTGCTAAATTCAAGATATTTTTGCATGGTCTTGTATCTCCAGAATATACTATTTTTCTTCCACGTCTTGAAGGTCCTAAAATATGATTTGGAGTTACTACTTTATCATTACCAACCATGATGATTTCACCGTGTTGAAGTTTAGACCATAAAGGTCCTTTTGGAATCTTCAAGAACTTTGCTTTCTCAGGGGAGAATTTTCCAGGTCGATCTTGCTCTATTAAAGCGTAAGCTAAAGTTGGAATCGAATGTTCAACGTAAACTGCTTGAATGTGATACTCCTTTTGTTTGTAGATAATTCCTTCATCAATCTCTCTTATTAAGAGAGGAAAAGTCAATTTAAATTTCAACGTCTCTATGATAGCATCAATAAACCGTTTTAATCCAGATGGACCAAATATTTGTAGAGGAGATTTAAAATCGAAGAGCGACAGGGTTTGAAGAATTCCAGGAAGACCTAAAACGTGATCACCATGCATATGTGTAATAAATATCTTGAAATTACGGCCAAAACCAACTTTAGCTTGAATCATTCTTTGTTGAGTACCTTCTCCACAATCTAGAAGAATAAGTTCACCTTTTCGTTTTATTACAATAGCTGATAAATTTCGAGTGGCTGTTGGAGTGCTTCCCGATGTCCCAAGGAAAATAACACGCATATAGATTTCACCCTATGGTTTTTTAAAGACAGCTATTTCCCGTGTAAGACTTTTATGTTCCCGTACAAGATGAACCTCGATACACATATACCCTACGCTTTCACCAATCTTTACTATATTCAAGTCATTAGGAAGTGAAATTGAAACGTGACCACCTTTAGGAAGAAGATCGATGATATTTGAAAGGAATGATGATACCAAATCTTCTACTTTAAGTCCGAAGGTTGAGGAAGATCGACTATAAGGTGGATCAGTGGATACACAAGAAATATTTGAAAGAGGTAACTTTCGTGCATCGGCAATAAAGAGGTTAGTTTTTTGAATGTGAAAATATTCTAAATTCCGAAGGCTCCCCCTTACCATCTTTTGTTTAACATCAGAACCCAGTACTCTACATCCAATCAATCCAGCCTCTATTAGTATAGATCCCGTTCCACAAAATGGATCTAAAAGTGTAACTCCAGGTTTTGCCCTAGCCAGATTAATCATGCATCGAGCTAATTTAGGTAATAATGCAGAGGGATGGAAGAAGGGGCGTCTACTGGGCTTCCTTAAGGTAAAACCTTTAGGTAGGATATTTTCCGTTCGACCGAAGATAAAGTGATTTTCACTTATAATACCACAAAAAGAGACATCTGGATAGGATAAATTTACTGTTAAAGCGTCATTTTTTTCTAAAATAATAGTTCCAATAATCTTTTCAAGCTCAATTGTCTTAATCTTGGATGTCTTATCTATTTTCTTAATTCTGACAGAGAAACTCTCCTGTGCTTTGATATATTTACCATAAAATAAATCTTTAGAATGTTGAAGTATGTCTTCAAGATCTGCTTGACATCTAAACAGTTCAACTCCGCATATCTTAGTGAAACTACTCCTACGAATAACTGAAGGTAAACAGTTAGTATTTGCCTCTAAACATAAAAGTTGAGGGAAAACCTCCACATTTTTATAGTTGAATCCTTCAGATTGAAGAATAGCTTTGACTTCAGCGTATGTCAAAGTATTATGCTCACCAGATATATAAAAAAATAGATGAGTTACATGGGGTAACATCTCTCTTGAAACTCAACTCCTAAAGGAGTGATAGATATAAAGTTCACAGGGGGTTGTATGGAATATGTTTCCAAGATCTTCAATACGCTCCATAAAACTCATTCTCTAGAATTAAGTAAAAATGATGAATACTTACAACACATATCAATTTGATATTTACTTTGATGTTTAAAAAATTTGAATTGTTAAAATAAGAATTACCCATATCGATTAAGAATCATCATTTTTCGATATTTCTGAGATAGTTTCTTCATCCAGTTCTGAGTGGGTAAATGTATGAAGCCATTTTGTCATTATTTTACAAGTATTTGGTGAAAATTCTCCTCCTTTTTCACATTTAAGAATCTCATCACATGAAACGCATGGAATATCAGAGAATGAGTCAATATCTAAGGATCGGATGTTTACAAAGACTCGATATGTCCATCGACCGTCAGAAAGTTCTCGTTGTCGAGTTATTAGATTTTTTTTACCAAGATTTAGAGATATTCTCGAACCCACTCTACTACTGGCTTCTAATTCCTTCCATAGGTCACTCTGAAGAATCCCATCGTCTCCTTTACTCATTATTATTTGAAGTGCTCGTCGTTCTAACAGGTCACGTTTCGACATACCTATATAACCTCAATCTGATAAAGGTACATAGATCATTCTTTAATAAAGACTATTCGGAAAAAAGGAGTATTCCCTTAACTATGTTTAGACGGAATAATGCTTCCTTTTTCTTTGATTGATAAAAAATGGAACAATTCCTTTTTATTTTTTAGTGTAGATATGGTTTAAGACAGAAATGAAAGATTGATAGATTCCTTTCCCCAAAAATCGGAGGGAGAATTGTTATAAAATGTTTTTTCTAGGCCATATCTTGAAAGGGGCTTCGTAAGGTGTCTATTTGCTCTAGGAGGAGGAATGTATAATCCTGTAGAAATGTTCCGTTTAATTTGAACTTGAATCTTCTTGGCTTTACGTTCTCTTGCACCACATTTTTTACATCTGAATCCTTTTTCTTTACCCATTGATCCCATATGTTTTTTGCAGAATTTACAGATAGGATTTCGCATTAAAATTTTTGGGATTAGACGGATAATCTTGATTTTTTCAAGATTAATTGTCATGGGAATCTTCTCTGATCGTGGTCGAACGCCGCCATATACTTGCACAATATCCCCTATTATTAAAGCGCGTATAATATTTCGAAATTTTCCAGTGGGTTCATAAGCTGCACAATCTATCGATTTATTTTCATCAGCAATAGTGAAAATCACATGTCTTCCAGGAATCGATATTGGATTTCTCGTAAGAGTACCGTTTACAATAACTGAATGGTAGGATTGAACAAGATTAATATTTTTTATAGTCCTTAAATGAGCATCTGTTCCTTGATTTGTCCGAAAAATAACCCATCGCTCTATTTCTTCTTGAATTTTGAGTAAGCGAAATGCTCTTTTAACAGCGTCTGCACTTTCACCTCTTATTCCTAAAAATATAGGGTCTGGTCCTCTAGGAGTAATTAATATTCCTCTTTTCTCATAATCAACATTATTAAAGGTTAACCCTTTCATTTCCTTATCCATTCTAAAGACAGAGGCATCATCCAGTTTTCTGGGTGTTCCCCTATTTCGTTTAATCCTATATGATATTAACTCATATGTGTGATCAGCGGTCAAGGTTTCTCCAACAGCAGCTAAAGCACCGATTATTCCTCGTCCATATTTAAAAGAAAACGCTTTAGCTTTGTATTTTTTTACTAATTTTAATGCCTCATCTTTCTTAACAATATCTTGCTTTGTCTTTAGAGAGAAGTAGGAAAACTCTCTTGGAATTCTTTCACCCCAAAAAAATACAATGCCTGGATCAGTTTTTTTATTATCTAGATCAGAGTTAACTTTAACGATTTCAATAGTATCTTCAATTACATGATCGATTCTATCAGCATGTATACGGATACGTAAACATATGGCACCATTGCCACGTGTCTTCCAAGGCACGTTAGGATTTAATCTGATTAAAGTTGGATAATCTAGAAAAACTCCGTCTCTTTTCGTGATTTTTTCAATTAAAAGAGAAGCGATGTATGTTGTACATCCCATTCGTGTTGAATCTGTATCATCGATCCCGATATGAAGTGGTAACCACATTTATTTTATTCACTTACCAGGTATAAACAATATTTAATAGTTTGAAGTATCGAATTCTTTTTTAGTTTGATTTACATGAATTAGAAGTGTTCTATGGTAATCATTGTGAGGGCGGATCTAACTTTATTCAGCCGTCTTATGTTCAAAGTCATGGTTTCCTTTAATTTATCCATAGTTTCTGCTTCAATTTTTATTATGAGATCATAGACGGCATAGACGGCATAGACGGCATATGCTTCTATTACCTTTTTAATCTTTTTTATTGTAGCTAAGACTTCGATTTCAGACCCCATTTCCGTATTGATTAAAACATAAGCCATCATAGGGAAATTTCTCCTACGAATTGTGTTATAGTTAATTCTCACATTTATGTATTAAATAAGGAATATATTTTGTGAGGGCAGATTTAAATTCTCTAAACTCATAACAGATATCAAGGGATTTCGTTGAGTTCTGCATATACTATCTCTAGTAATGAAATGAAAGCTTTAGAAATGAACGCAGAGTACTTTGGAATTTCACCTATTCAAATGATGGAGAATGCGGGAAATGCTATTGCTAGAGAAATTGTGAAGCGATTCACTTCAGAGAATACTCACGTTACAATACTTGTAGGGACGGGTGGAAATGGAGGGGACGGTTTAGTTGCGGCTAGACACCTCTCGGCTTTAGGGTATATCGTAAAGATTATTTTGGTAGGTAGAGAGAGCAATATTGTATTGGAAAGTGTGAAGAAGAATTGGAAAGCTATTCAGTTTATGGTAGAATCTGTTGAAATAGTGAAAGTATATGATTCCACGTTAATACCTAAGATTGAATGTGAGATTGCAGTAGATGCTCTTCTCGGCACGGGAATGAAAGGGGCTCTTAAGCCTCCAATTTTGCAAGCAGTTCAAGCCTTTAATAAGGCTCAGTGTTTTAAGGTATCAGTAGATGTTCCTTCTGGATTACATTCTGATACGGGAAAAGTTGTAAATGAATGTGTAACTGCAGATTTGACTATTACATTTCATAGAATAAAACCAGGGTTACTGAAAGCAAAGAAATATGTTGGTGATCTAATAGTTGCAGATATTGGTCTACCAAAGGAAATAGAAACACGGGTTGGACCTGGTGATGTATTCTTCATTAATAAACCCCGATTACGTGAAAGCCATAAGGGTGATCATGGTCGGTTACTTATTATTGGGGGTAATGAAATTTACTCTGGAGCTCCAACACTCTCTGCATTAGCTGCTTTAAAAGTTGGTGTAGATCTTGTTTACATCGCTTCACCACATAAAACAGCACATGATATAGCTTCTATTTCTCCAAATTTTATTACTGTAAAACTTGATGGTGAACATTTATCGTCTGCAAATATGCTAACCTTAAAACAATTCATAAAAAAAGTAGATGCTGTAGTTCTAGGTCCTGGGCTTGGTTTACATGAGGAAACTATTGAAGCTGTAAAGAAGCTAGTTGAAATAGTTGAAATATTTAAAGTTCCGCTTCTCTTAGATGCTGATGGTCTTAAAGCTTTTTCAGAGATTAAACATATGGTTAATGTACCTCTTGTACTCACACCTCACGCGGGTGAATATAAGATTTTGATGGGAAAGAGTCTTCCAAAGAATTTTAAAAAAAGGGTGAAAGCTATCTGTAGAGCTGCAAGGGATGTTAATGGTGTAATTTTGCTTAAGGGACCAATTGACATCATTACAGATGGAAAAAGAGTGAAAGTGAATGAGATTATTCACAACCCTGGTATGACCGTGGGGGGGACAGGGGATGTTCTTTCAGGAATAGTTGGGGGTCTCCTTTCTCAAGGGATTGATGCATTCAGAGCAACAATCGCGGGCGTATTTATAAATGGTGCTGCAGGAGACTTTGTAGCTCAAGAGAAGGGATATCACATGCTTCCTACAGATATTATTGAGTGGATACCCAAGGTTATGGATGACCCTATGTCACATATTACTGTAAGACGGTTTTAGACTTTGAAAAGAAATTAATTAAATATCTTTCGTTTAATCTCTCAGAATTGTTTATGTAAAGAGTTTCTTTATTTTAAATTCATCTTTCTGAGAGATGGGTATTAGTTTATTTTTTTAGTAAGAAAAAATACAAGTGGAACCTTGTTTAAGGATTGGTTACATATGAAGTGTTAAAAGTCTAATTTTGGGGTCTATATGGTTTTGGACACAGGTTTTAAGGGAAAATATAATAAATAAATGATAGTCTCTAAAGGATAAAAGATAGATATCGGTAGGGTTATTTAGTGGTCTGTTAAATAATAGATAAAAGTGGGTCGATAGTCTAGTTGGTTAGGACGTCGCCTTGACGTGGCGAAGATCGGGGGTTCAAATCCCTCTCGGCCCATCCAACCCTTTTAGAAAAAACGTTTACGTAAAAATCAGGGTTTAATTTGGACTTATTTTGAAACTGGTGACATTCAGGTATTTCTGATGGAGCGTTATTAAATTCCGTAATGTCGTTACTGTTTTCAGTAATGTAAGGTATTCGATAACCATTCTTGTGCTGGACCTTTGTTGAATACAACGACAACAAAAAGAAAGACCGAACATAAAAGAAATGGTAATAGATAGATTGATGAGAATAAAAAAAGAATATAAAATATATTTAAGATGGATGTTTACGCTGCAAGACTGTGTACTCAAAAGTAAACAATCAATTTATAACTAATGATAAACAATATCTTTTATGAGGTAAAATAAATGGGATATAGAGGTACTCAATCAGCCAGCGAAGGTTTCTTAGAAATGCCCGTAAAGAAAGCTCCACATATTGGTCATCAGAAACATCTCTGTTATTTAGCGGAAAGAGGAGATTGCAGTCTAGCTGAGATTAAACTACTAGTGAAAGATGCGAAGTTCATCTGTAAAACATGTGGGAGAGCTGCTGTAGCAAAAGAAAACCTTTGTGAACCAGTAGCCCTTTAGCTAATCTCCAATTCCATCTTTTTTTTATCTGTGTCACTTCTCCCTCTCATTTTTTCTGAATATTATGGTTTCAAATGTTCTTCAGCAATTTTAGATCTTACAAAATTAAGAATTGTAGGGATCTATTGAATGATAAAAATGTTAAGATATACAAGTATTGCCGCCACGATTGGCACAGTTATATTATCATCGATTCTTGGTATCTTTTCAATAAAACTTACAACTATACCCACCAAAACTCCATACCAACCAAGCTTCCAATATCCAATAACTGAACACACTACAATCATTGCAACTGTACCATCCCATGATTTAATTCTTCTCCGCTGAGTAAAAGCTCGAATAAGACCTGTGGCTGAATCACCGAAAGACATGAAAAGTATCGGAATTAAACCAACCCATATATCTCCAACCGCCACTCCAATCATCAGAGTTATCCCATACATAAGAGCGAAATTAACCTCATATGCATTCTCTTTCACCTGAAACCAATACATCAATCGCCACCTTCTACGGAAATAAATATAACCAGTAAATAGGAAAGCAGAAACTATTACAATCCAGAAATAACCCTCATAAAATATTGGAACTAAAAGGGCAGTTATACCACCATTAAAAATATGTACAATCTTTCTACCAATATACTCAGCAGGTACACCGTTATATTTTTTTAAAATAAAATTATAAACCCACTTTGATACAAGGTGGATAATGGCAAGGTTCCATACAAACAGAAGACCCGTTATAAAAAATAAATTCAATGGGATGTTTCCCAACTCATAGAAACTCCTAATTATAAAAACGTAGATTGTATTTAAATAAAATTATTCTTTGTGATAGATTTTTAAACCGTTATCAAGACTACAGATCAATTAGTATTCTTATATGAGATAAGTTTCCTTTTTCCATATAACAATGCTGACGAGTTGGAAATTCTCAAACGCTAATTAAAAAAAGGGGGAGTTTGCGGGAGACATCTCCAGCCATGCTGTGAGAAATGTGGAAAAATGGGAATAGAATAGCCTTAAAGTTCCATCTATTTACATGTACAAAAATATGCAAAATGACAAGATTTGACAAGATCTGAGAAATGTGGGAAAATAGGAAAGTGTGAATAATGGTAAATAACGGAGTTAGTAAATTCTACGTTCCTCTTCTCTAAGGTTTTGTTAGAATTCAAGAATTATATTTTAATCACAAATCCTAAATAAAATCGATTTACCAAAGAAAAAATCAAAAGATAAACGTATTTCTGCTAAAGAAAGAAGACAATTGGAGCTAAAAACAATGTTTTTGGATTTAATTTTATAAACGGATTCATCGATAAATATGGGTAATAGTAAAAAGAAGTAAAGGGTGATATTTTGAAGAATAAAAAACAGATCATAGTACTTGCTTCTGGGTCTTTTGATTTAGTCCATTATGGTCACGTTTATTTCTTAAAAGAAGCAAAGAAAGCTGGGGGAAGAAATGCGCACTTAATCGTTATAATAGCTAGAGATAAAAATATTGAAAAAATAAAAGGTAAATTGCCCATTATCCCCGAAAATCAGAGAAGAGCAGTAATAGAATCCCTGAAACCAGTTGATCAAGCAGTTTTAGGATATGAAAATATGAGTTTTATCGATACAATTCAAAAGTTCAAACCTTCTATCATAGCTGTTGGATATGATCAAGAAAAGATTGAAAAAGAAGTTTTAGAAATTATTGAAAAGTTAGGTGTTAAGGTTAAAATTATTAAAATTGATCGGTTTGGTTCTTTAGAATTGAGTAGTTCTTCTAAAATTAAAAAGAAAATTTTGAGTGAATTGAAATGAGGCATTATTGTTTTTTGATTAAATTAACCAATTTTTGGGTAGTTACTTTTAAATAGGTGAGTCTATACTCAAAATTCAGAGGCATATAACGTGTCAAGAAACTCCTCAAAATCATACTTTGTAGTTAGCACAGCAATCCTATCAACGTTGGCAATATTATTTGACGTAATGTCTGATACATTTCCACTTCGAGCTCCATGGGGAATGAAAATCGATTTTGTCGGCGTAATATGGATTTTAGCATATTTCCTGTATGGTTTAAAAGAGGCACTTAGTGTTTCAATCATAACTGCAATATTCATCAGTATGGTTATGCCAACTGGTTTTCTTGGGGCAACGATGAAATTAATAGCGACACTTCCAATGTTCTTAATTCCAGAGCTCATAGCCCGATTTTATGGTTCGAATAAGAGCGCTAAAATTTTTAACAACATCATTATCATAACAATATCCTGTATCTTAGCAATTATTGTCAGAATGATTGTTGCAACAATACTAAACCTCTACTGGGCGATACCTATCTGGTTTAATATTTCTCAAGGAGAAGTATTGAATTCGCTTGGCGGATGGGTAGCACTTGTTACATTGGTTGCAGGATTTAACGTAATTCAAGGAATAATTGACATTTTAGTCTCATGGTTATTAGCATTCAAGTTCAACCTATCTGAATATTTTGGAACCTGGTAAACTCTCTATTTTCATGTGAAATATGGAATGGAAAATAGAATTGTACACCATAAGGTTTATTTGTTATATGGAAATAAAGAAGATTGTTAAAGTAGGGATTTAATATGAGTGGGTTTATTGGAAAAATATTAAAAGTTGATTTATCTAAAGGTAAAATTAAAGTAGAAAAGTTAAAAGAATCGTTTTATAGAAAATGGTTTGGCGCATATGGACTTGGTGCAAGAATTCTCTATGATGAAATACCGGCTAAGACTGACCCATTAGGACCCGACAATGTCATTGGGTTTACAACAGGTATTGCAACAGGTACACCAATTAGCTTTAGTGGAAGTTTCACGGCAGTCGGAAAATCTCCTCTCACAGGTACTTGGGGTGATTCAAGAGGGGGTGGATTTTGGGGAAAAGAACTAAAAAATGCGGGATTTGACGCAGTATTCTTTTATGGTAAATCTGAAAAACCAGTTTATTTATGGATTAACGATGGTAAAGCAGAGATTAAAGATGCTTCTGACATTTGGGGAAAAAATGTCAATGCAACTGAAGCTTTCTTAAAAGATAAACATGGCAGTAAAAGAGTGCAAGTAGCAACCATTGGAATTTCAGGAGAAAAACTCTCATTAATATCAGCTATAATGACAGATGAGGGGCGAGCTGCAGGTAGGCAAGGTTTAGCTGCGGTTATGGCATCGAAGAACTTAAAAGCCGTTGCGGTGAGAGGAACAGAAAAAATACCAATATTTGACAGTGATAAACTTCGGGAACTGGTTAAATCGTCACTTGCTGCTGCTCGGAAAAATCCGGCTTTCTTAGGATTTAGTAAGTATGGAACTACCATGATGACACATATGTCAGCTCTAAGTGGTGATTCTCCAGTTAAAAATTGGGGTGGTTCTGGGGTAGCTGATTTCCCAACAGCTGAAAAGCTTAGTGGAGATAATGTTGGAAAATATAATATTAAAAAATATGGATGTTCTGGTTGTCCCGTAGCCTGTGGAGGTATTCAAAAAGTTGAAAGTGGACCTTACGCTGTTGAAGGTCATAGACCAGAATATGAAACGCTTGCGTCTTTTGGATCGATGTGTTTAAACGATAATGTCGAATCGATAATCTACTTGAATCATATATGCAACGATTACGGTCTAGACACAATATCAGCTGGAAGTACTATCGCTTTTGCTATTGAGTGTTATGAAAATGGACTCATTACCAAGGAAGACACAGACGGCATCGCTCTGAAATGGGGAGATCATAAAGCTATTGTTGAAATGACTAAGAAACTTGCTAATCGAGAAGGATTTGGAGATATTTTAGCTGACGGAGTACTTGTGGCAGCGAAGAAAATTGGGAAGGGTGCAGAACAATATGCAATGCATGTTGCAGGTCAAGAGTTACCAATGCATGATCCTAGATTGGCACAGCCTTATGGTATAAAATGTCAATTAATGTATATTGCTGACGCGACTCCAGCACGACATACTCAAAGTCCACATGAAGGGTTTGCATTTCAAGCGGCTGGTTTATGTAGTTTTGGAGCGTTCCTTGGAAGAGGTGGAGAAGGTCTACCGCAAACTCATGACTTCATCAACGCACTCACAGGGTGGGATGTAACAAGTGAAGAGTTACTGCTTATTGGAGATAGAATAGCAACCATGAGACAAGCATTTAACTTGAGAGAGGGATTCAAACCTTCTGATTTTAAATATCCAGATCGAGTCCTCGGAAAACCACCATTGAAATCAGGACCATTGGCTGGAATCACTATTAATCCAGAGATAATGGTTGCAGAATACTTCAAGTCCATGGACTGGGACCTTAAGACAGGGAAGCCGAGTAAAGCAAAGCTAGTTGAATTCGGATTAGAAGATCTAATCAAAGACCTCTATTAAAAGAGGATTTACCTCCCTTTTTTTTTCTTAATTTATATTCTTCACATTCAGAATATCTTTAATGCTCCAAGAGCGTTTTTCAACTGAGACCGTCGTGTACTCTTTTTTAGAATATAGAATTTAAGAGAGATCAATAAACGACTACTAGAGTTCTAAATATTTTATTAATAAAAGAGACAAATTACATAATTGTTAAGGTGTACATTAAATAAGACAATGGAAATCAACACTGAAAATAACTTGCATGTTACTTCAGGATTTAGTGGAGTTGCAAGGTGTGGAGAAGAAGATTGTCAAGAGAATACTCGTAAAAGATAACACTAGAAAACCAATAAGGTATATACTATGAATTGACTTAGCTTTCAAAGAGGATAGAACAGCATCGTTCCATGTTTGGTGGCTTTGTTGTCCCAATAAAATCTTTTAAAGTTAAATATCGTCTCCAGAGTTATCTGTATCTTTTTCGACAGATATCTTTTTCTCAAGACGATATATAGCTTTCTCTAATGATCTTCTTCTTGTTTCAGTTGAAAGCTCCCCCATTGTTAGTTCTATAAGACGGCGAGCAATATCACATTTCCGTCTTAGTTCAGGGATTAAACGATAGGCTCCTTCAAGAGAGATAAGTTCTAAGTAGATATTTTCCATGTATTGGAGAGAGATTTCAGCAATTTCTGATCTGTTCTTCCTCAAAGAATCTAAAGCTCTCCTCCGAAACTCACCAATAGCGTCAGCAAGACCTAGGAGGTATGCAATAGTCGGAATATTTATTTCATGAGGGGTAGGGAATATATCGTGTTCTACAATCTTGAGAAAGATTTTGGCTTCAGCGTACTCTTGATACGCTATTCTCATAGAACCAGTTATCAGTTCTTGGTGGATTGAAGTAAGATCATTCATCTTTTTCAACATTTTTTCTGCTTCAGACAATTTTTCTTTTGCATTTGAAAAGTCATCGCGATGTATAGCCATAATTGACAGTTTAGAAAGAAACGTAATTTTCCTTGAAGTTGAAAAAAGTTCTTCTCGAACAATAGATTTCCTTTTGAGTTCTTCTCGAAAGCTTTTAATCATTTTTTTTAACGACAAATCGTTCAACCTTTAAGATAATATGTTTATTGACAGTAGGTTTATAGTAATTTCTGAAATCGAGATAAATCTTTGAGAAAAGGATTATTTCATAAAATTAGGATTGGTTTACATAAAACAAAAGAGATAGGTTATTTAAAGCTTATAATTTTACAGACTTTATAAACGCTGAATTCATGATAATATGACTATGTTAGAAGCTTTCAGTTGCATTGGATTAAGGAATATTATAAGATTATGTGTGATTGGAAAAGGGAATTAAATGAAGAGAGAATGTTTATATTAGGATAAGTGTGTCTCTTTGGTTTGAAATTGGATGACAAGTATGGCTAATCGAGATACGGTTTCTATTTATTTGGATATTAAAGATCTTGTGGAAGCTGAATTCCAAATTAAAGATGCTTACATAAGAGAAGAGACCCCAACATTCATCATAATTCCTGAACCTCAACTTGAGGAGAAGTTAAAACGGATAAGAACTAAACTTAACGTAAAAGGAATAGAAGTAAATATTCGCAAGAATGGTGAATACCTACAGTTAACAACTCAATTAAGTAAACTTCAGTCTGTTCCTTTAAAAAAATCATTTACATTAAACTATCCCTTAATCCTATTCATTGCAACAATAATAACTGTCACTATATCAGGTTACTTCAACGCTTCTAGCTATATCGATCTTTTAAAGATTTTAGGAAGAGACGATACAGTTAATCTCTATGGACTTACAGCAGCATACACAATATCCGTGATGAGCATATTAGGTCTGCATGAATTGGCACATTATATTGCTTGTCGAAGACATAACATTAAGACCACGCTCCCCTTATTTATACCGGGAATACCAGGACTTTCTCCTTTAGGAACTTTTGGCGCGATCATAAGACAGAAAAGTCAAACGTTGAATCGAAATGAACTGTTTGACATAGGTATTTCCGGACCGCTTGTTGGTTTCATTGTTGCCTTAATCGTCTCTTTTCTAGGGTACTCTTGGTCAGTTCCTGTGAGTATGGAGGAATATGCTAGAATAGAGTTGACGATGGGTTCTGGTCAATCTATTATTCTTCCTGCTTTGTTTATGTTTCTTAAACCTTTTATCTTTCAGGGTCAAAATAGCTATAGTTATTTTCTTCATCCAATCGCTATTGCGGGATGGTTGGGAACTCTTCTAACATTTCTTAACATTTTTCCAATAGGACAACTTGATGGTGGCCACGTATCCAGAGCCGTCTTTGGTCCAAAATGGCATCGTAGAATATCATACATAATGATGGGTGTGATGGCTTTAACTGGATGGTGGGTAATGGCAATATTGGCAATATTTCTTCTAGGTGGGAAACATCCAGAATTATTAGATGAGGTGTCGCCACTCTCAAAGAAGAGGAAAATCATAGCCCTATTGTTAGTAGTAATTTTTTTCGCATGTTTTACATTTTCTCCTGATCTAGCGCCTCTGATTTATGGTTAGAAAAAAGGAGAATAAAGTATTATTGTCTAGTAGAGATTCCCTCCTTATTGAAAGAATTGATCTTCACATTCACACATCATTTTCTGATGGTAATTATTCTGTTGAAGAAGCAGTTAAAATAGCTGAGATTAAAGGTTTAAAGATTGTAGCTATAACAGACCATTATAGTGAGGTACAATATCGATCAAATAGAATTACTCGAAGTCAATTTTCAAGATATGTGCAAACACTCAATAATTTCACGGTTCTTAAAGGGGTAGAAGTTGAGATACTTCAGGATGGAACCGTCTCAATCTCTAAAAATAAGGTGAAAGAACTGGACATTGTCATTGGAGGTTTACATTCAATTAACAACATAAAATTTTGGGGTGATTATAGTCCAATATGGAATCCCAAAAGATTTGTTGAGAAAGTTCGAGTAACTTTAATAAAATCCATGGAGAGTGGTATATTGGATGTTATTGCTCACGCATCGTGGCTCCCAGAGATTATTCGAAAAGAAACACATAGAAAGATAACTAAAGATTGGATTGAGAGTGTAGTCGACGCTTTCTGTGATGAGGGAGTTGCAGTTGAACTTAATTGTGCTTGGAAGGTTCCAGATGAAAGATTTGTCAAATATTGTGTGAAGAAAGGAGTGAAACTGTCTATTGGAAGTGACGCTCACCAACGATTAATGATTGGAAAAACAAATTATGCTATTAATATACTAAAAAAAATGAAGGTTCCTGAAGACTTTATTTTCATTCCAACGTCTTTATTCTAAGGGCTTATGATGATACAAAAATGGATAAATATTTAATAATTGATTGTGAAGATTACAGATACACAAACAAGTTTTCTCATATTTTTTGAAGCGTTAAAAAAAGGAATGTTATCATGCTTCTTGATAACGGTCTCCGTTAATTCTTGAGAAAACATGATGAATACTTAAGTTTAGATAGTGTTAATAAGAGAAATGATGAATGCTGCTAAATTTTAAGACAGGCAGAGTTGACATTACAGAAGTGATAAAAGTTTAATGATTTAACTATCTCGTCTAAAGTTAGATGGATGAAACTGAAAAATTGCAAGTCTGATGCTGATTCATTGTAGTTCCACAGTATTTTTATTTCTGCAATGAGATAATTTGAGTTGGGTATGTTATGACGACTCTGGCCCATATGAAAAAATGATTTAGATCTTGAGAACTGAGCATACCTTAACCTTTTTTATTTTGTTAACGAAATATATTGAAAAAGAAAGATTTTTTATATTTAGAAAAAAAGAAAAACTGTTTTGACAGAAATACATAAAGAAAGAATTTAAAGGATTAAATTGTATCGATAGACGAATGAATTTCATTCGTTGTTAATATTGATGTTATGTTTTGTAGACTTGGAGTAAATACTAAATAATTGTGGGATAGAAAATGGGCGGTCTCTTTGGAGTAGTTTCAAGGGAGAATTGTATAACTGATCTATTCTATGGAATAGATTACCATTCACATTTAGGTACCACAATTGGAGGTTTAGTGGTTTTATCGGATACAATTACTAAGCCAATATGTCATGAAATTACAAATAGTCATTTTAAGACAGAGTTCAAAGATGATTTTGATAAACAGAAAGGTAATTTAGGCATAGGAGTGATAAGTTCTCGAGAAGAAGATAAACAACCTCTCGTTTTTAGATCTAAGCTCGGTACATTTGCGCTATGTACAGACGGTTTTATTAAAAATGCAGATACACTGATTGAAGAAATAATTGAAAATGGCATATCATTTAAAGAGGGTTCAAGTAAAGTTAATCAAACAGAATTAGTAGGTGAACTGATTTGTAAAGGTGCAAATATAACCGAAGGCATCACCAAAATGTATGATAAAATCCACGGAACAATATCTCTTATATTATTGTCTGAAACTGAGAGGTGTATCTATGCATCCAGTGGCGTTTTCCCACTTGTTCTAGGAAAAAAGACAACAGTTAAAGGAGATAGTTTTGCGGTTACCTCAGAAACGAGTGCTTTTTCTAACTTGAATTATGAGATTCAGACATATCTAGAATACAAAGATATAGTTTCAATAAATGAATTAAGCATAAAAACAAAGATGAAAAGTCGAGAAAAAATTGTATTCTGTCCATTTTTACATGTATATTTTGATTTTCCAACATCTTGTCACTATGGGATAAGTGGTGAAATTGTTAGGGAAAGATGTGGAGATTTTCTTGCACAAAATGATAATATTAAACCTTCCCTAATCATGGGTGTTGCAGATTCAGGGATTCCACATGCACACGGTTACGCTAAAGGGAAACTAAAACTAGGAATTAAAAAAGCGAAAAAAATCGTTAATCGTTTTATACAGGGAATAATTAACTCGGATGAGTTAAAGGATGATTTAACAGAAACCTTTGAATCAATGGCTCCTTTGAGAAGACCAGTAATAAAGTTTACAGCTGCGTGGGGTAGAAGTTACATTCCTCCCCAACAGTCTACGAGAGAGCTAGTTGCCTACTATAAACAGGTATCTAATCCTCAGATCATTCGGGATCAATCAATAGTTCTTGTAGACGATTCGATAAGAAGGGGTACCCAACTGAAAAGATATCTCAAGGACAAGATTCAGCCACATAGACCAAAAGAAGTTCACGCCAGAATAGGATCGCCACCGCAATTATTTGCATGTTATTTCGACGAAACTACGAAGAGGTCAGATCTAATAGCTTGGAGAGCTGTAAAGAAAATTGAGGGAGGAGAACCAAAGGATATAAGCGAATATCTGGAGGTGTCGTCTAAAAAATATCAAATGTTGAACGCAATAATTCAAGAGGCCATAGGAACAATATCTCTAAAATTTATCTCTCTAGATGACATGATTAAAGCCATCATTGAAGCTCCAGAAAACACAATTCTAAAAGAAGAAAATCTGTGTACGTACTGTTGGTCTGGAAAGAAACCAATCCTAAACGATGCAATATTTCAAGCTAAATTATTGTAACTTGTTAGAAATGTAACGTTACAGTTTATTTTAAGTTGGTAACCATAGGTTAGGTTGAGTTAGAAAATTAATCTCAACTTTTCTGACAAAAAATAAAGATCAGTCAGCGTTTATAGTGTGATAAATTGAACCAACAAGTTTGTTAATAGATCTGACAAATTGGTTTTCAGCCTCTTTTGGAAAAAGTGCACCAGCAACAACATTGTCTCTCCCACCTCCACCGTTAAATTTTGTTGAGATTTCGTGGAATATTGAACTAGATCGATTTTACCCATATTGAAACCATGAAGGATTTCTCTCAGAAACCTTTACCATTCCATCTTCAGCCGAAGTTAAGGCGATGATGGGCATCTCTCTTTTAGATAACTACTAGAGAGTATGCTAGCTATTGTACCTATGATTAATTCATCTAGTTTATTAGAACCATCGATGATGTATATAGTCTTGAGTTTCCTTAAAACGTTAAGAGTATATATTACCCAATTCAAGTATTGAGAGCACGTCTTCTTATAAGTAACGAGAATCTTGAGAGCTTCATCTAAGGTTTCACCACGACTACCCCTCGTCACTGTTAAACCTAAACCACCCATCCTCAAGCGATCATGGGTAATCAAGAATAAAGCGTATTCTCGCCAATCTCACATCGGGTTAAATCTGTCTTCATGAGTTAGTGTATAGATTTTGCCGATGAGTCTTAAGACTTCTGAATCAGGTGACCCCTTTGATGAGAGATATGTCACTATTTTTAGAAAATTTTTCTCTTTCGCCTCAACTGTAAGATTATTGATGACTCTCCATCAATCGTAAACCTTAAATTAAATATCTAAATTATTCAAAAAACCAAGACATTTATCCTCAGCATTACTCAAATCTTGAATGAAAGGGTTTGTAGTATTTACTAAAACTTTATGAATTGGTCTCGTTTCTCTTCCGAAAAAAAAAGATCATTTTCAACACTTACGCATCCTGCATTCACTACGTCGTCTACTATATTTTCATTGAGATCTATCAATCCTCTTTCATCATACTTATCTTGTGAATCCCCAAGATCGCCAACAATGGCTAGAGGAGCTGGATCAATGTTAGTGTTATCTATGGCTTTTGCGGATAAGTAGGTGACTCCAGTGCCACTTATTTCTCGAGCATTATTGTAACTTGCAAGATGGGAATTACATGGATAAATAGAGGAACAGTTTCATCCATTGGCTTGAGATGACTAAGAATTATTAATTCGCAATCTTTAAACTTAGCATCAAAAAAGTCAAGGCTTCCACACCATAAATCTATAAAAAGTAGTAGTGATTGATCTTCGCTGATAAGTTAATTAACTATTTTTTCATTAAGTTGCTTTACAACACTTTTCTAAAGAAAGCTTCAGCTCTTTAAAGTGTTTTACCTAAAATACTTGCTGTTGCTAATCCATCTGCATCTATATGGAAGATAACTCGGATGAATTCGTAGGGATCAAACGTTTCTTAATAGTATTAGCTATGTGTGTTATTCTGATGAAAAATCCTTAAAAAATATTTTCCGTCATCATCAACCAATCTACCACCTGATTCATACATATTCAATTTGAGGTATGTATTTCCAATCTTGAGGTAAGCTATTGGTCCTTCGGTAGTATTTAGCTAAACGACGTATCCGAGCTGCGATTAGTTGTAAAGATCTCCTGTTTAAAACATCAGCTTTATTCCGATTCAGATGTCTACTGAGGGTTAAAGCTTTATGAAGCAAATTATTTAAGTCTTCAGGGATAGGTATCTCTATACCGGCATCCAGAATAATTTGCTTAATTGATTTTCCTACAATTGGCTTGACAAGAGGAATGCCATATTGATCTCTGAGAATAACTCCGATTTTACTCGGGGGATTTTCTTCCTTTGTAAGTTTGATAACATAGGCTTCAACTTCCTCAGGACTGTATTTACACCATGCAGGTGGCCTTTTACTTAAAGGTCGTCTGGAACGGGATTTTCCTCGGCGGGTCAAATGTTTTCCTCCATAATTTTACGTGATAATTAATAGAATATCTCTCCTAAGACGTCGCATTATTAGATGCTTCCTCTTATAAAGTTTTATTGCTTTATTAAGAGATTTTTTGTATCAATTTTTTTCTAAATTCAATAGAAAAATTGAAAGAACTCTTTAGAAAATGGGTACCAAGGGCATACTCAGATCCGTGAGGGAAAATGAAGTAGATCATACATGATATCACTGAGATTAAGTTCTTTTAACCTAAATCACGCAGATTTTAATGAATAAGATTATAATATTGGGATAAATCTATTTTTGTACGGTTATTTGAATGAAAACTGTTTCTTATGAAGATTTTGAGAAGTTAGAAATTCGAATCGTCGAAATATTGAAATCAGAAGCGATTCCGGGTAAAACTAAAATATTAAAATTAATTATCGACATTGGGTCAGGTGAGTCTAAAACAATTGTTGCAGGAGGAGGAGAATTCTATACACCCGAAAGCTTTTTGAATAAAAAATTTGTGGCTATAATCAATCTTGCACCTAAAATGATCGCTGGAGTGATGTCTCAGGGAATGTTGTTAGCGGCTGATGTAAATGGTAAACCATCATGGTTAATTGTAAAAGATGCACCTGTAGGTGCTAAAATTATTTAGACAGATCATAACTTTGGCAAAAACAAGTGATTGAAAGAAGAATTTTCTTGCACTATTAAACTAGTTATAATGTTTCAGATACCACGTCACAAATTTCCTCATAGATCGTGTTCTATGAGATATTCGGTTCTTTTCTTCAATTTCCATCTCAGCAAAAGTTTTATTTTTTCCATCATCAGGCTCAAAAATAGGATCAAATCCAAAACCGTGAATACCCTGTTCTTTGATTAAAATTTTACCAGAAGAAGTTCCGAGAAAACAAACAGTATCTATATCTGGAGCACAGAAGGCAATTGCCGATCTAAATTCAGCGCTTCTATCTTTAACAGATTCTAAAAGTTTTAAAACGCCAGTAATTCCTATGGTTTTATAAACGTATGATGAAAAAGGTCCTGGAAAGCCACCTAACAGTTTGATGAATAATCCTGTATCCTCAGTAAAGATGGGTTTTCCAATTTTTTTTGAAGCTTGTAAGACACTGAATTCAGCGATTTCTTCCACAGTTTCTCCTTGTATCTCCTTACCTTTCAGAGCTACACCTTTAATTTCTATTGGATAGTCTCTCAAAAAATGTTGAACTTCTTTGATTTTATGGATATTACCTGTTGCAAAAAGAAGAAGGTGTGTTTTCTTAACAGTTTTGGACATAGATTTCACTTCAGAGAGAAATTAACGGTTTTCTAATTGGAAGAGATATAACATGCTTTTGTAACTCCGTTATTAAATATTTGCTACTTTGAGGTAGTCTGTATTTGGAAGAAAACTATGACCTACTAAAGAATGGTTATTAAAAAAAATAAACAATGACTTTCTGAAGATGGACAAGAAAGATCAACAAAAAAATTATTTAAGGTTACATTGAAGGAACAGGGATTATCTTTTTGATTCGTACCGACCCCGCTTACTGATTTTATTAACCCTCTCAATCACATTTTTACAAGCTTCTTTACCCATCTCCACAGCATAGCCTTCAGTTATAGCCTTAAAGCATTCAAATGCAAAAGAATAATGAGTACTATAGAAGGCTCTCTTCATGAGAAGGAGGTCAACTCCACGTTTCTCTAATTCCTCAGAGTGCTCAGATAAACCAAAGTCTATGAAGAAGAGTTTACCTGTTTTAGAGAGAATCATGTTTGAAGTGGTTAAATCTCCATGAATGATTCGATTTCTATGTAATCGCCCGATTAATTGACCTATTTGAGAACATAGGCGCAGCCTCTCGATGGATGAAAGAAAATGTAAAAGATCCTTAACACGTGAACCCGCTACATATTGCATTATGATGGTGGTAGAGGTCATATCAACCATAAAAATTAAGGGTGTTGGAACTCCACTTCCTTTCGCTTCATGCATAATCTGAGCTTCTCGTCCAGTTCTTGACTTACGAATCTTAAGATCAAGTTTAGGATGTCTGTAAGTCTTAACCTTTCTAACCTTTCTGACAATGTTTAAGCCATACCAAGATTCTTGGTATAATTCAGCTTCAGCGCCTTTTCTAAGGAGGACCATTCTTCCACCAACTTATCGCCAGGGAATAAACACTTTATCGAGTCGGAACTTGGATTTAATGAAACTCTCATCTACATTAACTTTTATGCTACTTTGACAGGCTAAAATACCGGTCCATGCAATCTGAGCACCGCAATCTCCACTATAAATCTTTGGAACAATGAATAAATCAGCTTGATGTTCCTTAGAAATTATTTTAAGCATTTGTTGAAGTCTCTTGTTAGCAGCGACGCCGCCGGTTAATAAGACAGCTTTCTTCTCAGTATGTGCCAAAGCCCGCTCAGCAGCTTCCGAAAGCATAGCAAAGGACACTTCTTGTACTGAATAACAGACATCTTCGAATTTACTTCCAGCCTTATACATCTTACTAGCAGCAGTTAGAAGACCAGAATAGGAAACATCGTTACCTTTTACAACATAAGGTAAATCAAGATATTTTTCCCCTTTATGTGCTAAAGACTCGATAACAGATCCGCCTGGTGAAGAAAATTTTGCTTCTCGCGCGAGCATATCCAAGAGATTACCCAAAGTAATATCCTGTGTTTCACCGAAGACTCGCCAGTATCCATCACCAAAGGCGAGAATAGATGTATGACCTCCGGAAACAAGTATCACAAGAGGGTCTTTGGCACCTGTTGTAAGACTGGCAAGTTCAATATGTCCTATAGCATGATGGATAGGAATTAAAGGTTTTTCAAGCCAAACAGCTAGAGCTCTAGCCACTGTAGCCCCAGTACGAAGTGATGGACCCAAACCCGGTCCAACGGAGAAAGCTATGGCATCAATCTTCTCGAGTTCAATCTTTGATTTCTGAAGTGCTTGTTTTAGAACTTTAGGTGCAACCTCACAGTGATGTTGAGCTGCTTCTCTAGGATGAATTCCCTTTCCTGGTGGAGGTTGATAAGTGTCGTTTATATCAACAATTATTTTTCCACTTGAAGAAACTAAACTAATACCAAATGTGTGTGCAGTTGATTCAATACCTAAGCAAATCAAGATTGTCCCTTATAAAATGAGGTTGATCATGTATTTAGGTTAACATGAAACATTAAGTATCTAAGGTTTTATCTCCGATATACCTTTCATGTATGGTACAAGTACGTCTGGGATATTGATGGAACCGTCTTCCTGTTGATAATTCTCCATTATAGCTATTAACGTCCTTTCAGTTGCCACTAAAGTACTGTTCAAAGTGTGAACGTAATCAGTTGGGTCGTTGGATTTATCTCGATACCTAATTTTTGCTCTGACAGCTTGGTAAGTAGTGCAGTTGCTACACGAGACCATTTCCCGGTACATATTCTGTCCAGGAAGCCAAGCTTCTAAATCATATTTTTTCGCGGCCATTATGCCAAGGTCACCGCTACAAACGTTGACTATGCGATATGGTAATTTTAGTTGACGAAAGAATTCTTCTGCGTTAGTTATGAGACGTTGATGTTCCGCCCATGAATCTTCGGGATTACTGAAGATGAACTGTTCAATCTTTTCAAATTGATGAACGCGAAAGATGCCTTTTGTGTCTCTGCCATGCGATCCAGCTTCCTTTCGAAAGCAAGTGCTTATAGCCGCATATTTCAGAGGTAAGTCGTTTCCGTTGAGGATCTCGTCCATATGGAGGGCTAATAAGGCATGTTCAGACGTGCCTATTAGATAAAGATCTTCATCTGCAATTTTATATATTACATCTTCGAAATCGAATAGGGCTATAGCGCCACTTATAGCTTTCCTCTTCAAAAGATAAGGTGGCTGATAGAGGGTGAAACCTTTTTCAACTATAAAATCTAAAGCATACTTGATTAAGGCATAGTTGAGTTGAACTAATTCGTTCTTTAAATAGTAAAACCTGGCCCCTGAAACTTTTGCAGCACGATCTAAATCCACAAGATCTAAGGCTAACGCGAGATCGATGTGATCCTTCACTTTAAACTTGAAGTTGGAGATTTCACCCCATCGCCTAATCTCCACGTTTCCAGTATCGTCCTCACCAAAGGGAACAGTAGCATGCATTATGTTGGGTAAACGCATGAGAATGTAATCAATTTTCGCCCTATATACTTTAACGTCATTTTCAAGATGTGGAATATTTGCCGAAATCCTTCGCGCTTCCTTTATTTTTTCTGTTACATCTTTTCGTTCTTTTTTAAGCATAGAAACTTCTTCAGTGAGTATGTTCCTCTTTTTTCGAAGTAGATTAATATCAGTGAGAGTCTTTCTCCATTTCGCATCATAGGCTAAAGCGTCATCAACCCAAGATATTTTTTCCAAGTCTCTTCGCTTGCGAAGATTGACCCTGATTAATTCAGGGTTCTCCCTAAGGAGTTTTATATCAAACATATATCCTCTTTGTCCCCTGTTGTAATATAGAATAAATAAGGCACGTATTAATCCTATAAGAAGGTTTCCTACTTTTTTTAAAAATAATCTTGAATACTATTTATTTTTTAAACTCTCAAACCTGTTGAGAAAAAATAAGGAATAGTATAGATGTTGACTTATAAAAATAAAAGATATATTGTTCTATTTTAGGGTTTGCATTAACCTTGCAATCAAAAAATGTATGTAGTTTGCTTAAGACTTTAATTATATCGTTAGAATGTTTCTATTGTATTCTTATAAATTTGCGTTAGATCATACTTTCTTTATATAATAATTCTCTTGAAGCAATTTAGATTTTTCATCCCTATTTGTAAAGTAAATTTTTTTTAATTCATTTCTCGTGATGCTTATCTAAACTCGTAAATTCAATACGTGAAATTTAGATTCTTTATCAATCGTTCAAATTTTCTTTCGGTAAATCTTACCATTCAACGTTGGTATAATCAGTTGATAAAATAATAAGATCACACACACGAAATAATGTACAGAATTGTACACGAAAGTTTAAAATATGACATAAATACATCACATTGTACATTCATAATATAGTTGAGGGGAAAATAATTGAGAACTATATTCAGCTCCGAAACATAAAAAGTAAAGTGGAGTTCAACCGAAATGAAGTTTAAAAAAATATCATTTATTTCTTTACCTTATGATTTTTTCTCAAAAATCTACACCAATTATGATTACGTGTATCTCCTAGAGTCTATGGAAGGACCGAAAAAGCTAGCCCAATATTCCTTCATCGGGTTTGACCCCCAATCCGTCATTAGATTTAAAAATGGGGAACTAGTAGTCGATGATCGGCGGGAGCATACCACTATCAAAGAAGAAGTAGATGATCCACTTCCGAAAATTAAGGAAATCATAGAACGTAATTTTATACCACTATATGGTTTAAGATTCATTGGGGGAGCAATTGGATATATCTCATACGATGCGATTCGATACTGGGAGCAGTTACCTAAAATTGCAAAAGATGATCTAAACTTTCCAGAAATCGAACTAGCAATCTACGATGACGGTATTATGTTTGACCATATAAAAGGAGCCACCTATTACTATCACTTAACTCAGGACCGTACAAGAGATCTTGAAGATTTAATGGAGTCCACAGCGGAAATTAAACCTTTAACATACTCAAAGCCCAAAACAAATTTGTCCCAAAAACGCTTCGAGAGAGAAGTTATGAAAGCTAAGGAGCATATAACCGCGGGTGATATTCTTCAAGTTGTTCTTTCTAAAAGATATGGATTCACTTTTAATGGTGACCTCATCCAATTCTACGGTTCCCTTCGAAGTATTAATCCATCGCCCTATATGTATTTCCTTAAAATGAAAAATAGACAGATCGTTGGGTCCAGCCCAGAGATGCTCGTAAGAGTTGAAAATGGGATCGTTGAAACGTACCCGATAGCAGGCACTAGACCACGTCTCAATGATAAGGATAAGAATAAGGCATTAGCAAAGGAATTATTGTCTGATCCTAAGGAACGAGCTGAGCATGTAATGCTCGTTGATTTGGCCAGGAATGATATTGGGCGAGTATCAGAATATGGAAGTGTTCACGTTCCACAATTCATGGAAGTCCATGAATACAGTCATGTACAACATATTGTCTCTAGAGTAACGGGTAAATTGAGATTGGGATGTGACAGTTATGATGCTTTACGAGCAATTCTCCCAGCAGGCACTGTATCTGGTGCCCCAAAAGTTAGAGCTATGGAAATCATCGAGGAAGCTGAGCCGACGAGGCGTGGTCCTTATGCTGGAGCTGTAGGCTACTTTTCGTTCAATGGAAACAGTGACTTCGCCATTACAATTCGAACCCTCATCGCCAACGGAAACAAAGCATACATTCAAGTCGGCGCAGGCATCGTCGCTGATTCAGATCCCGAGAAAGAGTGGTATGAAACAGACTATAAAGCACATGCTTTGATGAAGGCTCTAGAAGTTTCAGGAGAAAACTGACTATGAAGACCCTGGTCATCGATAACTACGACTCATTTGTCTATAATCTGGTCCAATATGTTGGAGAACTCGGTGGGGAACCTATAGTCTACAGGAACGACCAATTATCCATCGACATAGCAAAGAAATTGAAACCAGACAGAATAATTATATCACCCGGCCCAGGTAATCCGGAAGACCCTAAATATTTTGGAATATGTTCTGCAATCCTCAAACAGATGAGTCCCACAATTCCCACTCTGGGTGTCTGTTTGGGTGCCCAAGGAATAGTACACGTATTCGGTGGAAAAATAGTTCGAGCAAAAAAACTCATGCACGGCAAGACCAGCATGATTAAACATGATAGCAAAACAATATTCAAAAATGTTCGTAATCCCCTCCGAGCAACACGTTACCACTCCCTCGTCGCAGAAAAGACAACTATTCCTTCATGTCTCAAAATCACTGCTGAAGCTCTGGATGATTCAGAAGTGATGGGGATTCGCCACATTGTCTATCCTATAGAAGGTATACAATTCCATCCAGAATCAATCTTGACCGAAGATGGAATGAAGATTATTAAGAACTTTCTGGATTGGAAGTGAAAACAAATTGATCAAAGAATGTATTCAGAAACTTGTTGAGAAGAAAAATCTCAGTTATACAGAAGCGAGAGAAGTCATGAAGGAAATCATGTCCGGCAAGACCACAGATGCACAGATAGCTGCGTTCTTAACAGCTATGAGAATAAAAGGAGAGACCATAGAAGAGATTACATCATTAGCTAATACGATGAAAGTTTTTTGCAAACGAATCCATCCAAAAGTTAATGGAAGGCTCCTAGATACTTGTGGTACTGGCGGGGATATAGTAAAGACTTTCAACATTAGTACAACAGCTGCTTTCGTTGTCGCGGGAGCTGGAATTTCAGTAGCTAAACATGGAAATCGCTCGTTTACAAGTAAGAGCGGTAGCGCCGATGTGTTGGAAAAGCTTGGATTGAACCTTAATTTAGAACCTAAGATCGTTAAGAAGACAATTGAAGATGTGGGAATAGGCTTCATGTTCGCTCCGACTTTCCATCCAGCTATGAAATATGCAGTGGAAGCTAGGAGAGATATAGGTATCAGAACCGTGTTTAACGTTCTTGGCCCCCTCTCAAACCCGGCAGATGCTGATAGTCAATTGCTAGGTGTTTACAACGATAAGTTAGTGAGTCCTCTTGCACATTCATTGAGAAAGCTGGGTTGCTTAGAAGCTATGGTGGTTCATGGAATGGATGGTTTAGACGAAATTTCTACAATTGGAAAAACTGCTCTATCTTGGCTAAAGGAAGATGAAGTTCTAACCACGTATCTTACACCTAAAGGTCTAGGCATTAGACAAGCGAAACCAGAAGAAATTAGTGGGGGTACACCGGATGAGAACGCTGAAACCTGTTTTAAAATATTAATGGGGAAATGTAATACAACCAATCCGAAGAAAGATATTGTTCTCGTTAATGCGGGAGCGGGTATTATATTGGGAGGAAAAGCTGAAGATTTCAGTGAAGGCATTGAATTAGCTCGTGAATCAATTGTTAATGGTGAAGCCTACAAGAGATTAAAAAGATTGATCAAAAGAAGCAATGGGGACTTATCAAAACTTGAAAGGTTGGAATCCATATATGGCTGATTTCCTAGACATATTAGCAAAGAATGCGAAAAAAACTATTAGTGAAGGCTATTACACAACTCAAATTGAAAGTAAACATAAACCGTTAAGTTTAAAGAAATCCATACTTGCTTTCAATCATGCAGCTATAATCACAGAAATAAAACGTGCCTCACCAACCCTCGGCGTAATCAGAAAGAAGCTTGATGTAAAATCCACAGCAGAAAAAATGATGAAGAGTGGAGCTGTTGCAATATCAATTCTGACTGAGCCAAAACATTTCATGGGAACAATAAACATATTCATTAAAGTGAGGAAGAAGGTTGAACATCCTCTTCTCATGAAGGACATAATCCTAAGCCGATGTCAAATCGATACGGCATCGATTATTGGCGCAGATGCTATTCTTCTCATTAAAGCCCTCTTTGATAGAGGGTACTGTGAATGTGATATTCATGACATGATTGAATATGCTCACTCCAGAAACATAGAGGTATTATTAGAGACTCGCACAGAAGATGAGTTCTCATCAGCATTGGAAACCAAAGCTGACCTAGTCGGTATCAATAATAGGAATCTTGGAACATTGAACGTCAACTTGAACACTACTCACAGAATCCTACAGAAAATAAACCCAAAACAGAAAGTTGTGGTGAGTGAGAGTGGCATAAAAACTCCTACGGACATCCAGCGCCTTCATTCAATCGGTGTCCAATGTTTCTTAGTGGGCACTGTGCTCATGACAGCGAAGGATATTTCAAGTAAAATTAAGGAGCTTGTCTTAGCTATATGAGAACCGTGAAAGTAAAAATTTGTGGAATAACTAGAGAAGAAGATGTAAAGATAGTGTCGGATTTAGGTGTTGATGCTATTGGATTTATCGTCGGTGTACCTTCATCTCCAAGGAACTTATCCCTGAATAAGGCTAAAGAATTAATCAGACGCGTCCCTGTCTTTGTTAAAAGTGTGTTAGTTATGGTTCCGAAAAATCTTGAGGAAATCATTCGAACTTGTGAAAAGTTAAGCCCAAATGCACTACAAATCCATGGAGAAAACATACGAAACGTTTCCTATCTTCGAAAGAACTTACCAAACACTTCAATTATTAGAGCTCTCAATGTCAATCAAGAAAACATTCTTGAAGCTGCTTCAGATGCATCCAAATCATTCGACGCTATATTACTGGATTCATCCTCTCACGGAATGTATGGTGGAACAGGAAAAGTTCATGATTGGAAATTAAGTAAACGAGTTAAACGAGTTATTCATTCAAAACCACTGATTCTAGCTGGTGGTTTACATTCACAAAACGTAAAAGAAAGTATTTGTACGGTTAAACCATATGCAGTGGACGTAAGCACAGGTGTCGAATCATTACCCGGGATTAAAGATTCTGTTAAAATCTCAGCGTTCATAAAAAATGTTAAGGAACTATGGATAAGCGACAAGTAATTTTTTTGTGTAATTCGAAAAACATGTAGGAGAGATAAAGATTGAAAAAGGGAAGATTTGGAAGATTTGGTGGACAGTATGTAAATGAAATGTTGATGCCTGCACTCATAGAGTTAGAGGAGGCTTTCGATAAATTCTATCCAACCCAAACATTTCAAGGTAAACTTGAAGGATTACTCCGTGATTACGGTGGAAGACCAACTCCACTCTATCATGCAGTGAATTTCAGTAAACTCATCGGATGCAAAGTTTACCTGAAGAGGGAGGACTTACTTTGCGGAGGGTCACATAAACTCAACAACGCGTTAGGACAAGCTCTCTTAGCAAAGAAGATGGGTAAAACCCGAATTATCACTGAGACTGCTGCGGGGCAACATGGATTGGCTACTGTCATGGCGGGTAATATCTGTGGATTAGAAACAGAGATTTTCATAGGCGTAAAAGACATAAAGCGTCAAGCTAGTAATGTGAACAAGATTAAACTACTCGGAGGCAAGGTAACTCCTGTAAAATCTGGAGGAGGCGTTCTCAAGGATGCCGTATCGGACACATTAAGAGAATGGACTACCTGTTCACAAACTACCTATTACCTCATGGGATCTACCGTAGGACCACATCCATTTCCAGAAATTGTGGCAACTTTTCAAAGCATAATCGGTATAGAAATAAAAGAACAGATACTAGAAAAAGAAGGGAAACACCCTAATGCGATTTTAGCATGCGGTAGTGGGGGAAGCAACGCAATAGGAGCATTCAGACCGTTCATCTCAGACGAAGAAATAAGGCTTTACTTTGTTGAAGGAGGAGGAGAATCATTAGGGGCTAACAATAGTGCTGCTGCTTTTCAACTAGGTAAACCTGGAATTCTACATGGTGCATTGATGCAAGTTCTGCAGGATGAATACGGACAGATCAAGCCGTCCAAGACGAGAGCTGCTGGTTTAAACTATCCTGGAAGAGGTCCCGAGATATCTTATCTGTGTGAAACAGGGAGAGTGAAAGCTTGTTATGCCTTAGATGAAGACATCTTTAAAGCCGTCCAAATCATGGGTAGAACCGAAGGATTGATTCCTGCACTTGAAACCGCCCATGTCATAGCATACGTTTTAAATCACAGGTCAGAATTTGATAAAGATGAAACTATAGTAATAAATTATTCTGGCAGAGGAGACAAGGATCTTAAAACGATCATGAGGAATTGTTATGAATCTTGAAGAAAAACTTCGCGTATTGAAAGAACAAAGGGAAGGCGCTCATATGCCTCACGTCTATTATGGAGATCCAACAGAAGAGTTTTCATTGAAATTAATAGAATGTATGGTTGAAAATGGTGCAGATCTGATAGAGTTCGGAATTCCCTTCTCAGATCCCACGGCAGATGGACCGACTTTTCAGGAAGCATGTGAAAGAGCCCTGAAAAAAGAGATGACTCCTCCAAAATGCATCCAAGGAATAAAAAGATTGAGAAGAAACGGCGTAAAAGTTCCAATAATTGTAACGACCTACTACAATATTCCATATGTAGTTGGAATCAAAAAATTTTTGGATGAAATTAAAAAGGCCGGAGCACAAGCATTAATTGTTCCAAATCTCCCAATTGAAGAAGCAAAAGAACTCCTATATGAAGGGAAGAAAAATGGAATACATATAATCTTACAGATAACACCGATAACAACTGAAAAAAGATTAAAGACAATCTCAGATGTTGCATCTGGATTTCTCTATGTCATCAATGTTGAGGGAGTAACGGGGGCAAGGGAAAACATGACCAATTCTACATTAAAACTAGTCAATAGAGTTAAAAAACATACTGATTTAACTATCTTAACTGGTTTCGGTATTTCAAAGAGAAAACATGCAGAAGCGGTTGTTTCAGCTGGTGCGGATGGTGTCATAGTTGGAAGTGCATATGCAAAAATTTACGAGAAAAATTTGATAACACCTGAAAAAACATTACCAGAGATAACTCGGTTAGTAAAACAAATAAAAAGGGGATGCATTGAAGGATACAAACATCGTCTCTTGTGATGAATTTAAATTATTAGTTTAATAATACGCAAGTTCTAGAAATGAATACTGAAAAATATGGAATGGTAACCATAATCCTATTTTTCAAGATAATTGTAAAATATCATAGTAGGTACAACGAATTTTATATACTATTTTCATTTAAATTATAATTTTTTTACCAAAAGTGAATAAAATTAGACTAAATATAAATTATAATTAGTATCTCCCATTTTTTATGAATACTCCATATGAAATCTTTTACATTTTCTGTAATATGCTATAAATTTCTTAAAATCAACTAAAACTTTATTAAAAATTTAGTCTTAAAATAGTAATCTTTTTTGAATTAATCTCGCACGTAAACTTAAAACAGTTACAAAACAGGTCAAGAAAGAAGTTTTTTTATATAAATTTGATTATTCACAGTAGACCCTATCTTTATTTCTGTAAGTTTTATTATTCCACAGGATATCTTTCCCCGTTTTTCGAACGCATACATCTGTTTTTAAGATTAATTTTACAATTTTACCCTTGGAAAGGGTAAATATTAAAAAACTTTCTCTTTCAGCTCAAATCTTGGCATTATCGTACAAAGTTACACAATAAGTCTTAAATATGTCTTTTTACAACATTTCTTGAACATAAGTATTCTGTGAAGTGAAGAATATGGTCTTACAAAAGATAATATTAGATGAAGAAGAGATTCCAAAGCAATGGTATTCTATACTACCGGATTTACCAAAACCACTACCCCCTATAATAGATCCAATAACAAAATCGCCTGGACCTGGAATTGTACCTCGGTTATTCCCAAAACAGATTATCGCTCAAGAATTCAGCCAAGACAGATGGATAGATATTCCAGATGAGGTAAGAGAGGTCTACAAACTCTGGAGACCCACCCCCCTCTTCAGAGCAGTTAGACTCGAAAAAGTATTGAACACCCCAGCTAAGATTTACTATAAATATGAAGGAGTGAGCCCCCCAGGAAGCCACAAAACGAACACCGCTGTTGCTCAAGCCTACTATAATATGAAAGAAGGGAAAGAACGCATAACTACTGAAACAGGAGCAGGTCAGTGGGGATCTGCCTTAGCTTTCAGCTGCCAGATCTTTGGTCTCAAATCTACTGTGTATATGGTGAAAATTAGTTATGACCAGAAACCCTACAGAAGAGTTATGATGGAAACATGGGGTGCTAATGTCTATCCAAGTCCAAGCACTCAGACAGAAACGGGTAGAAAGATCCTTAAGGAGGATCCCCACAGCTCTGGAAGTCTAGGAATCGCCATAAGCGAGGCTATAGAAGATGCTCTCAACAATGATGATGCTAACTACGGAATAGGCAGCGTCTTCAACCATGTACTCACACATCAAAGTATCATAGGATTAGAGACGAAGAAGCAGTTTGATTTAGTAGATGACTATCCAGACATGATTTATGGATGTATAGGTGGAGGAAGTAGTTTTTCTGGGATGATCTGGCCTTTCTATCATGATAGAATTTCGAAGAAAGCACCAAAGGAAATTAGATTTGTAGCTACTGAAGCCACCGCTTGTCCATCAGTCACCAAGGGAGCCTACATGTACGATCACGGGGATACCGCAAGGTTAACACCTCTAGTGAAGATGTATACTTTGGGTCACGATTTCATACCGCCACCAATACATGCTGGAGGACTACGTTATCACGGAATGGCTCCTACACTTTCCATATTGACTCAAGAGAAGCAAATAGAAACGCAAGCCTACAATCAAGTGGAAGTATTCGACGCTGCAAGAATCTTTGCAAGGGCAGAAGGAATAATACCAGCTCCAGAACCATCTCACGCCATAAAAGGAGCTATAGACGAAGCGTTAAGATGTAAAGAGACAGGTGAGGAAAAAACGATTCTCTTCCTGCTTTGTGGCCACGGCTACTTCGATATGCAAGCCTATGACGACTACATCCATGGAAAACTACCCCCCTATGAATATCCAGAGGAGAAAGTTAGTCAAGCTATAAAAAGATTACAGAAACTGTATCCATGGATTGAGAAGCTACAATGAGGATCAAAACTTTCCTTTTTTTATTTATAGTACCATATACATCATTTGTTTAGTTATTTCTAGAGTAGTCAAATCAAAGTCTACAATAGAAATAGTTCATAAGAATACCTAAAAGATTTGACGCTTATGTAGTATACATGAATAGAGAATCTGGTTAGGTGCCTTTATATGAAATTGTTTACGGTAGGTCCAGTAGCCTGCTATCCTGAAGTCCTAGAAGTGATGAAACAGCAGATGTATAGTCACCGAAGTATAGAGTATAAAAGATTACATAGAGAAACTGTAGAATTTTTGCAGAGTTTTTTAGAAACAGAAGCTCACATTTATCTGTTCTCAAGCACCGGCACAGGTTTTATGGAAGGAGCCGTAAGGAACTGTGTAAATAAAAAAATCTTATGTTGTATTAATGGAAGTTTTGGAAAGAGATTTAAAGAAATTGCTGTTTTGAACGGAAAAATTGTCGAGACGATTGAACCCCCATTAGGAGAACCGATTTCACCAGATGTACTAGATGAAAAGTTATCCAAATGTCCAGATGTCGAGGCTGTATCCATCACGCATAATGAAACAAGTACAGGACTAATAAATCCATTATCAAAACTTGCTGACATTGTCAAAAAACATGGTAAACTACTACTAGTAGACGCTGTGAGCTCCATGGGTGGAACAGATATAAAAGTTGATAAATGGGATATAGATGTATGTTTTTCAAGTTCACAAAAATGCTTTGGCGTTCCTCCAGGTCTTGGAATTGGAAGTGTATCCAAAGAGGCTTTAAAAAAATCAGAAACCGTTCAGAATCCTGGGTGGTATTTTAACTTTAAAATATGGGAAAAATATCACAAGAGAAATAGCACACCAATGACATCAACGATACCCCAAATAGCGGGCTTAAATCAGATCTTAAAGACAATAGATGAACTGGGAGGAAAAGAAAAATTCTTTGAAGTTCACAGAAAAAGGAATAGAATAATTAGAAATGAAATCCAAAAACAAGGATTAAGCATATTTCCAAAAAAAGGTTATGAAAGCCCAACATTATCCTGCATAAACACCCCAAATAACGTCGATGGAATTACGATTTATGAAAAAATGCGTGAAAAAGGGTTTGAACTCGCAAAAGGGTACGGAAACTTGAAAAATACGACCTTTAGAATTGGAAACATGGGTTATATTGAATTTCAAGACATCACAACAATGCTTGAAGTACTCAATGAAGTACGACAGGACTGCGGGTGGTAGAATAACTTGGAATCAAAAATTAAAATGATCATTTGTGATTCCATGAACTTTAAAGGGATAGACAACCTAAAGCAAGTAAATTTTAAGGTTGATATAAACGCGTCTATATCTAAAGATTAATAAAAAAGGGTATTTCATACTATGCCGTTTTGATTTTACGAAGCTGTACTAAAGTCACGGTAGGAACTGTGCAATCCAGAGAAAGATCAGGTGTAATAGATCAATATGAGATAGTGGTAGATCATATCGATATAGAAACTACAACAGAAAAGTACAGGCCTGTAGAGATAATCATGAAAGGTTAAAGTGGGTTGATTATGCTAAATAAGATGCTTATTGTTTTTTCATGTAACGTAGGGGGTCTACATCTTTAAAATATAAATAGTACGAGCTTTCTATGGCGACATTCATAGTGGGGAATACAATATGAGAAAATATGGTGTATTGATATTTGCAAAATTTCAAAAAAAGTTTTATGATAGATTAGCGGATGATGGTTTAAGAATCTATCATGAGATACCAAATCCTCCAGAAATGATTGACATACTTGTAGTTCGAAGTAAGACACTGGTAAATAGAGACTTGGTTCGTCAACTACCAAATTTACGATGTGTGATCACGGCTACGCATGGCAAGGATCATGTGGATGAACTCTTTCTATTAGAAAGGGGAATCCAATTCTACACTACGCCAGTTCAATCTGAGGATGTAGCACAAGGAGTCCTAAGTTATATTTTTGCTCATGCTACACGACTTATGGAAGGAGATCGATCGATGAAACAGTCTCAATGGAACAAAAATAAGTTAGTTGGCGTCAGAATCCAGGGTAAAACTTTAGGAATCATTGGGTATGGTACAATTGGAAAATATGTAGAAAAAATAGCATTAGCCCTCAATATGAGGGTGATAATCTATGATCCTTATGTGAAGGTGACAACTGTGTCTTTACCTCAACTCTTAGAAACTTCCGATTATATAACAATACACGTTCCTCTTGATGAAGAAACCAGAGGCATGATTGGAGAAAGGGAAATCAAGCAAATGAAAGATGGCGCATATCTCATTAACACAGCTAGAGGAGAAATAATAGATGAACGGGCGTTACTAAAAGCTTTAAAAGATGGAAAATTGAGTGGCGCAGGATTAGATGTATACGAACAACAACCCCCATTTAAGGATGAGATTACTAAACAATTGATTGAACATCCCAAAGTAATTGCAACACCACACAGTATTGGTCAAACTATAGAAGCACTTCAAGAGAAAGGTGAAAGTGTAATAAAAATAATAAAGCGCGAACTAGAAACTTCTAAAAACACTTAAAGAAAAATAAATGTCGAGTGAAATAATGGTATTTCGTGTTTCACACCCTAAAATCGAATTAGAACTTCAACTTTATGAAATTAAAAAACTTCACATTCATGAAGAGATAATCACTGAAAGTGCTGAAAAATTAATTAAAACATTCAAAGATGATGGATATGCAAAACACCCCATACTTGTTGATAAGGAAACATTAGTCGTTTTGGATGGCACACATCGAATATGGGCTTTTAAGCACGCAGGCTACAAACTCATTCCGGTTTGTTTCATGGATTACAAAAACTCCAACATAATAGTGAAAAGTTGGTTCAGAACCATCACAAAACGACAAGAAACAAGTAAAAATGTCCTCATAGATATTAAAGATTTAGGATACACTCTCCGCGAAACATCAAAAGATGAACTACAAACAAGAATTGATAAGAATAAATGTACAATATGTATAATCACTTTAAAGAAATGCTATATAGTTTTTGGAACATCACGAAGAATAAAAGAAACATATGAAGACATTAAACAACTTGAAAAAAACCTTGAATCTATCGGCTATAAAATTGGGTATGAGACACGTGACGATGCAATATGTAAAGTTAAAGCAGGGAAAATATTAGCTGCAATTACCACCCCCAGAATCAGAAAGCAGGAAATAGTGGATATTGCCTTAGCAGGAGAAGTATTTGTACATAAAGCGACACGGCATGTAATTCCTGCACGACCTCTCTTCGTAAACGTACCGTTCAAGTGGATGAATTTGGAACCAAAAGAAGCGAACAATCGTCTTGTTAGATATTTATCTGAGAGAAAACTGAAGCTGCTTCCTACTGGACAAACACTTGATAGAAGATATGAAGAAGAACTTTACGTTTTTGAGTGAAAATGTAAAGGATAAGATATATCAATACAAGAAGTAACAAACACGGAGTACGTTTCAGTTTCCTATAAATACTAGAATGGTTTAATGGTTTCTTGAATATTTGTGAGAGATAATAATGAAGATAATTATGTTTGGTCCACCAGGTGTAGGTAAAGGCACATACTCATCAAGAATAGCCCAAAAACTTGGCATCGTCAACATTTCAACGGGTGACATATTCAGGGAACATCTAGATCGAGGCACCGAACTCGGTAGAAGAATTGAAAGTTATATGAAGAAGGGTAAACTCGTACCAGATGAAATAGTCGCAAACATTATGAGGAGGAGATTGACTCAAAAGGATTGTGAAGGAGGGTTCATTTTAGATGGGTACCCTCGAACGGTAACGCAGGCTATGGCGTTAGAGGATGAAAAGATTGATGTAATAATCACCCTCATTGTTCCTGA